>OBJO01000915.1_pt1 | contig 11742 bp, 6 predicted proteins | sample 1481741 | NCBI WGS metagenome assembly OBJO01 (sample SAMN06140803, study PRJEB22556) | human gut metagenome | host: Homo sapiens | place: China: Beijing | collected 2014 | reverse complement strand
CTTCCTGCTGTCTGATCATACGTTCTTTCGCATTCTTTAAAGATTCCTTTTTTTTCTCTAATGCTTCCAGCTCTTTATATTGTTTTATCTGTTTTTGTAGTTCTTGAAACCTTAATTCCTTTTTATGTAGTTTCGGCAGTTCCTTTTGGATCTGATCATATTCTTTTTTGATCGCTCGCTGTTCTGCTTTATTTTCTTTTTCTTGTACTATAAGTTCTTTAATTTCTTCTTTTACATCTTTGATCTTCTGTCTCTTCTCCGTTATCTGTGAAAAAACAATCCGTTGCTTCTGATATAGTTCTTCTTGTGTTTCTTTTTGTTTCTGGAAATTCTCATATTCTTGTTGTTTTCGATACTGATATCTTTTTACTACATCCATAAATTCTACAATTTGATGTTTTTGTTTTAAATACCGTGTATATTCTTCATATTCTTCTGCATCTTTTGATACAAAAATGTTATCTTCCTGCTCTAACAAGGTATTCCCAAGATTCTCATATTCGTATTTACAAGAAAGATGTCTACGTTTGATCTTTTCCTGAAATTCATACAGATACCATGTTCCAAAAATCTTACGAAAGATTTCACTCCGTTCTTTTCCTTTCGCGTAAAGAAGTTTTAAAAATTCTCCTTGTGCGATCATTGAAATCTGCTGATACTGCATACGGTCCATTCCAAGAATTTCTTCCATCTGCGCGGTCACTTGCTGACTTCCTGTTGTTACAATCTCATCTTCTTGATACAATACTGCATACGGAGACTGTCGTGTCATTTTGTCTCCTCGTTTGCTCTTTCGCATATAGGATGGATTTCTTTCAATCTTGTACTGCTTTTTGCGATGCGAAAATAAGAATACCACTTTCGTCTCTGTCTCATCTTTGGCAAAATCACTTCTCAGCATATCCTGTTTTCGATAAGAACCACTTGGCTCACCGTATAAAGCAAAACAGATTCCATCAAAAATAGTCGTTTTCCCTGCACCTGTTTCTCCTGAGATCAAAAAAATCCCATCTTTAAATCTGGTAAAATCAATCACTGTTTCCTCTGCAAATGGTCCAAATGCAGATAATATTAATTTTTGCGGTCTCAACGAATCACCTCCTCAAAAATGGATATTGCCATCTGTGCTCTTTTTTCATCCAGATCAATATGATTTTGCATTTTATAAAACTGTTCAAATAATTCCATTGGATTTTGATCTGCAATCTGGTTTTCTTTCATCTGAATGGTTTCATATTGCATCATATGACGACGATTTTTAAAGCTGATCTGCATAACATTCGGATAAACCGTACGTACTTTCCCGATCGCATCTAAAATCTGCTCCTCATCCGTCAGAATGACATGCATATAATCTTCTTCATTTCCAATTTCACATTTTCTTTTTAACAATGATTCTAACGAACATTCCATTTCTCTCATATCACGTAATGGTTTTAGCAAATGATGGGATAGGGAGATCTGCTTGTTTTTACTAATCGTAAGGATCGTTGCCTGTTTGTCTTTGTGAATTTCTGAAAAAGAATATTTTAAGATTGATCCAGCATACCTTACCATTTGACGTCCCATTGCCTGCGGCTTGTGGATATGTCCAAGTGCTACATAGTCAAATGCATCAAATAGACGGTAATCAATATTATCAATCCCTCCAAGGCTGCTTGTTTCTGAATCTGACAATTCTGGGGAATTCTTTCCAACCGTTACAAACTGATGCGCCAGCAGGATATTCGTCTCATCTTCGTTGATCTTCACTTGTTCCATTAGATGCTTGAAGCATTCTTCATAGGTTTCTGTCTGAATTTTTAATACATGATTGATATACGCTGGCTTTACAAATGGAAGCATATAAAAATTAATATTGTATCCATCTTCCTTGATCGTAATCTTTTCAATTTCCTGATTAAATTGTGATGCAATATATAAATTAGATCGTTTAAATAAGTTTCTTCCAAATGACAATCTTTCCGAAGAATCATGATTTCCACTGATCATCAATACTTTTACTTTAAGATCACTCAATTCTTCTAAAAATTCATCCAGCAGATGAATCGCCTCGATCGTCGGTATTGCCTTATCATAGATATCCCCACATAATAAAATAACATCTATCTTTTCTTCTTTTACTAATGTAACGATCTGATCCAATATAAATTTCTGATCTTCAATCATGGATATCTCGTTCACTCTCTTTCCGAGATGCAGATCTCCAAGATGCAAAATCTTCATGTCTCTCACCCTCCCTTTTTTCTATTGTAGCAAACTTGTATTTTAAAAACAGCTTCCATTTCCCTTTACTCTAATTTTCCATCTCATAGAGCATTGTTTCCATAAGAATAGCATACCCTTTCATCGGGTCATTTACAAAAACATGTGTAACAGCACCAATAAGTTTCCCATTCTGCAAGATTGGACTGCCACTCATTCCCTGTATGATCCCGTTGGTAAGTTTTAATAATTCTTTGTCTGTCACTTCAATCTCCATACTTTTTAACACATCCTTGTCAGATGGCACGATCTTATTGATCTGGATCTCATATTGTTTCATAGTACCGCTTACATTGGAGAGAATATAAGCTTTCCCTGGTTTGATATCTTGACGATATCCTATCGTGTATGCTTTTTGTTGTTTCTTTGGTATGGTTCCATAAATTCCTTTTTCCGTATTTTTTTTGATGGAACCTAAAATATTCTCTTCCTTGTATTCAATACTTCCAACAATCTCTCCCGGCGTTCCTGATTTTCCTTTTTTTATGGAATAAATCTGTGGATCCAGCAAAAGACCACCTTTGATCTTTAAAAGTGTGCCTGTATCCATATCATAAATACCGTGTCCCAACCCTCCAAATGACGTACCTTTTACATAAGTCATCGTACCGATTCCCTGCGTGTTATCCCTGATCCATGTTCCAATCTTATACATGTGATCCGTCTTTGAACGTTCTGGCTTGATCTTGATCCGCATCATCTTTGCCTTTCTTTGAACCGTTAATATCACAGATTTTCCTTGACCCTGATTAATTTTTTCGATAAATTGTTTTTTTGATACAATATCTTTTCCATCAATCTTTTTGATATAGTCTCCACGATATAATTTGTTTTTACTCGGTGCATATTCCATACTGTTTTCTCCGGTAAACTGATCCGTATCAAGCACAAACAATCCATCTGTTTCTACATAGACACCGATCACTTCGCCGCTTGGCGTGATCTTTTGGTCATCTACGACCTTCACTTTAATCTTCTTTAATGGAATCGCGCCAAATAAATTGGTTTTCATTTCATACTGACCCATGTGACATTGTTTGAATACAATGGGCTGATTTAATCGTATCGTTTGATGATCGATCGTTGCACTGACTGGTACATCATAACAAAGAGAGACTGTTTCGCCCTTGTTGATATGAATCGTATCTGGAAGTCTGGCATTGCAGTATTTTATATAAACTGCAGCTATTGCGATTAAATTGATCATAAAAAGTAGAATTAAAAATTTGCGGTAAGTGTATTTTTTCATATTCTTCCTCCTAAAAAAGGACATATCGTCATTGATATATCCTTTTTATTATATGAAGATTACCGCTTACATACTCAGTATAATTTTGTTTCATCTGCCAAAGATTTCATTTCTTTTGCATGTTCCATAGACGTTTCACTCCATTGATCCCCGCTGATCATTCTTGAAATCTCTTTTAACGATTCTGATTCATTTAATTTTCGGATCATTGTCTGCGTATTCTTCTGATCGGTTTGTTTTCTAATGAAGTAGTGACTATCTGCCATCGCTGCGATCTGTGGAAGATGTGTGATCGCGATCACCTGATGATCCTTTGAGATCACTGCCATCTTTTTAGCTACACGATTGGCAGTTTCCCCACTAATCCCAGTATCAATTTCGTCAAAGATCAACGTATCTACTCCATCTGCCTGTGCTGCTACTGATTTGAGTGCAAGCATGATTCTTGATAATTCACCACCAGATGCTACTTCTTGTACCGGACGCATTGGAAGACCTGGGTTGGTCGATATCATAAAACGGATCTGATCCATTCCATCTGCTGAAATCTGGTCTTTTTTCGTAACTTCGATTTCAAATCTGACATCTAAAAAGTTCAGATCTTCTAATGCTTTTGTGATATTGCTTCCAAGTGTCTTTGCTACCTTACATCTTTGTTCTGACAGATTCTTTGCTTCCTTAAGATATCGTTCCTTGATGCGTTCCTGTTCATTCTTTAATATTTCAATCTCATGTTCTGCATCACACAACATATTATATCGTTTTTCTGCCTTTTGTCCATATGCTGTAACATCTTCAATCGACGGACCATATTTGTCTTTTAAAGAATTAATGACATTCAGACGTTCTTCCACTTCCTGCTGTCTGATCATACGTTCTTTCGCATTCTTTAAAGATTCCTTTTTTTTCTCTAATGCTTCCAGCTCTTTATATTGTTTTATCTGTTTTTGTAGTTCTTGAAACCTTAATTCCTTTTTATGTAGTTTCGGCAGTTCCTTTTGGATCTGATCATATTCTTTTTTGATCGCTCGCTGTTCTGCTTTATTTTCTTTTTCTTGTACTATAAGTTCTTTAATTTCTTCTTTTACATCTTTGATCTTCTGTCTCTTCTCCGTTATCTGTGAAAAAACAATCCGTTGCTTCTGATATAGTTCTTCTTGTGTTTCTTTTTGTTTCTGGAAATTCTCATATTCTTGTTGTTTTCGATACTGATATCTTTTTACTACATCCATAAATTCTACAATTTGATGTTTTTGTTTTAAATACCGTGTATATTCTTCATATTCTTCTGCATCTTTTGATACAAAAATGTTATCTTCCTGCTCTAACAAGGTATTCCCAAGATTCTCATATTCGTATTTACAAGAAAGATGTCTACGTTTGATCTTTTCCTGAAATTCATACAGATACCATGTTCCAAAAATCTTACGAAAGATTTCACTCCGTTCTTTTCCTTTCGCGTAAAGAAGTTTTAAAAATTCTCCTTGTGCGATCATTGAAATCTGCTGATACTGCATACGGTCCATTCCAAGAATTTCTTCCATCTGCGCGGTCACTTGCTGACTTCCTGTTGTTACAATCTCATCTTCTTGATACAATACTGCATACGGAGACTGTCGTGTCATTTTGTCTCCTCGTTTGCTCTTTCGCATATAGGATGGATTTCTTTCAATCTTGTACTGCTTTTTGCGATGCGAAAATAAGAATACCACTTTCGTCTCTGTCTCATCTTTGGCAAAATCACTTCTCAGCATATCCTGTTTTCGATAAGAACCACTTGGCTCACCGTATAAAGCAAAACAGATTCCATCAAAAATAGTCGTTTTCCCTGCACCTGTTTCTCCTGAGATCAAAAAAATCCCATCTTTAAATCTGGTAAAATCAATCACTGTTTCCTCTGCAAATGGTCCAAATGCAGATAATATTAATTTTTGCGGTCTCAACGAATCACCTCCTCAAAAATGGATATTGCCATCTGTGCTCTTTTTTCATCCAGATCAATATGATTTTGCATTTTATAAAACTGTTCAAATAATTCCATTGGATTTTGATCTGCAATCTGGTTTTCTTTCATCTGAATGGTTTCATATTGCATCATATGACGACGATTTTTAAAGCTGATCTGCATAACATTCGGATAAACCGTACGTACTTTCCCGATCGCATCTAAAATCTGCTCCTCATCCGTCAGAATGACATGCATATAATCTTCTTCATTTCCAATTTCACATTTTCTTTTTAACAATGATTCTAACGAACATTCCATTTCTCTCATATCACGTAATGGTTTTAGCAAATGATGGGATAGGGAGATCTGCTTGTTTTTACTAATCGTAAGGATCGTTGCCTGTTTGTCTTTGTGAATTTCTGAAAAAGAATATTTTAAGATTGATCCAGCATACCTTACCATTTGACGTCCCATTGCCTGCGGCTTGTGGATATGTCCAAGTGCTACATAGTCAAATGCATCAAATAGACGGTAATCAATATTATCAATCCCTCCAAGGCTGCTTGTTTCTGAATCTGACAATTCTGGGGAATTCTTTCCAACCGTTACAAACTGATGCGCCAGCAGGATATTCGTCTCATCTTCGTTGATCTTCACTTGTTCCATTAGATGCTTGAAGCATTCTTCATAGGTTTCTGTCTGAATTTTTAATACATGATTGATATACGCTGGCTTTACAAATGGAAGCATATAAAAATTAATATTGTATCCATCTTCCTTGATCGTAATCTTTTCAATTTCCTGATTAAATTGTGATGCAATATATAAATTAGATCGTTTAAATAAGTTTCTTCCAAATGACAATCTTTCCGAAGAATCATGATTTCCACTGATCATCAATACTTTTACTTTAAGATCACTCAATTCTTCTAAAAATTCATCCAGCAGATGAATCGCCTCGATCGTCGGTATTGCCTTATCATAGATATCCCCACATAATAAAATAACATCTATCTTTTCTTCTTTTACTAATGTAACGATCTGATCCAATATAAATTTCTGATCTTCAATCATGGATATCTCGTTCACTCTCTTTCCGAGATGCAGATCTCCAAGATGCAAAATCTTCATGTCTCTCACCCTCCCTTTTTTCTATTGTAGCAAACTTGTATTTTAAAAACAGCTTCCATTTCCCTTTACTCTAATTTTCCATCTCATAGAGCATTGTTTCCATAAGAATAGCATACCCTTTCATCGGGTCATTTACAAAAACATGTGTAACAGCACCAATAAGTTTCCCATTCTGCAAGATTGGACTGCCACTCATTCCCTGTATGATCCCGTTGGTAAGTTTTAATAATTCTTTGTCTGTCACTTCAATCTCCATACTTTTTAACACATCCTTGTCAGATGGCACGATCTTATTGATCTGGATCTCATATTGTTTCATAGTACCGCTTACATTGGAGAGAATATAAGCTTTCCCTGGTTTGATATCTTGACGATATCCTATCGTGTATGCTTTTTGTTGTTTCTTTGGTATGGTTCCATAAATTCCTTTTTCCGTATTTTTTTTGATGGAACCTAAAATATTCTCTTCCTTGTATTCAATACTTCCAACAATCTCTCCCGGCGTTCCTGATTTTCCTTTTTTTATGGAATAAATCTGTGGATCCAGCAAAAGACCACCTTTGATCTTTAAAAGTGTGCCTGTATCCATATCATAAATACCGTGTCCCAACCCTCCAAATGACGTACCTTTTACATAAGTCATCGTACCGATTCCCTGCGTGTTATCCCTGATCCATGTTCCAATCTTATACATGTGATCCGTCTTTGAACGTTCTGGCTTGATCTTGATCCGCATCATCTTTGCCTTTCTTTGAACCGTTAATATCACAGATTTTCCTTGACCCTGATTAATTTTTTCGATAAATTGTTTTTTTGATACAATATCTTTTCCATCAATCTTTTTGATATAGTCTCCACGATATAATTTGTTTTTACTCGGTGCATATTCCATACTGTTTTCTCCGGTAAACTGATCCGTATCAAGCACAAACAATCCATCTGTTTCTACATAGACACCGATCACTTCGCCGCTTGGCGTGATCTTTTGGTCATCTACGACCTTCACTTTAATCTTCTTTAATGGAATCGCGCCAAATAAATTGGTTTTCATTTCATACTGACCCATGTGACATTGTTTGAATACAATGGGCTGATTTAATCGTATCGTTTGATGATCGATCGTTGCACTGACTGGTACATCATAACAAAGAGAGACTGTTTCGCCCTTGTTGATATGAATCGTATCTGGAAGTCTGGCATTGCAGTATTTTATATAAACTGCAGCTATTGCGATTAAATTGATCATAAAAAGTAGAATTAAAAATTTGCGGTAAGTGTATTTTTTCATATTCTTCCTCCTAAAAAAGGACATATCGTCATTGATATATCCTTTTTATTATATGAAGATTACCGCTTACATACTCAGTATAATTTTGTTTCATCTGCCAAAGATTTCATTTCTTTTGCATGTTCCATAGACGTTTCACTCCATTGATCCCCGCTGATCATTCTTGAAATCTCTTTTAACGATTCTGATTCATTTAATTTTCGGATCATTGTCTGCGTATTCTTCTGATCGGTTTGTTTTCTAATGAAGTAGTGACTATCTGCCATCGCTGCGATCTGTGGAAGATGTGTGATCGCGATCACCTGATGATCCTTTGAGATCACTGCCATCTTTTTAGCTACACGATTGGCAGTTTCCCCACTAATCCCAGTATCAATTTCGTCAAAGATCAACGTATCTACTCCATCTGCCTGTGCTGCTACTGATTTGAGTGCAAGCATGATTCTTGATAATTCACCACCAGATGCTACTTCTTGTACCGGACGCATTGGAAGACCTGGGTTGGTCGATATCATAAAACGGATCTGATCCATTCCATCTGCTGAAATCTGGTCTTTTTTCGTAACTTCGATTTCAAATCTGACATCTAAAAAGTTCAGATCTTCTAATGCTTTTGTGATATTGCTTCCAAGTGTCTTTGCTACCTTACATCTTTGTTCTGACAGATTCTTTGCTTCCTTAAGATATCGTTCCTTGATGCGTTCCTGTTCATTCTTTAATATTTCAATCTCATGTTCTGCATCACACAACATATTATATCGTTTTTCTGCCTTTTGTCCATATGCTGTAACATCTTCAATCGACGGACCATATTTGTCTTTTAAAGAATTAATGACATTCAGACGTTCTTCCACTTCCTGATACGTCTGCTCATCAAATTCCATATTCTCCATATATGTCGTCAATTCCTGATGGAAACCATTTAACAGATCTTCCACTGACAACAGTTGTTCATAAAATTCTGAGATCTGAGGATCTAAATGACTGATCTCCTGCATTCTTCTTATGCTTTCACTTAACTGATTGCCAATCGATGTTTCTTCCTCATATCCCGTCAGCATACGTGCTGCCTGACAAGAAATAATGATATCTCGGCTATGGACGATCTTTTGATATACCGTTTCTAATTCCTCATCTTCTCCTTTGACAAGATTGGCATTCTCAATCTCTGAAATCTCATGTTTTAAGAAGTCCATCTCTCTTAATCTTTGCTGGTCGTCTATTGATATTTCTTTTATCTTTGTTGAAATCTCGTGATATTCTCCTGCAAGATTTTTGCACTGTTCTAAGGAATATCTTGCGTTTTCAGGTAAAAAATGATCCATCATACTTAAATGATTTTTCTCTTTTAACAGTACTTGATGTTCTTGCTGACCATGCAGATCAAATAAACGTCTGGAAACTTCTCTTAACGTATTGAGTGTCACCGTACTATCATTAATCTTATTAATACTTCTCTTCTCGTTGATCACACGTTTGATGAAGATCTGACCGTCTTCTACTTCCAGATCCAGAGCTTCGATTTCTTTGATCAGCTTTTGATCTTCAATCCAAAAAAGCAGTTCAATAACTGCTTCTTTTGCTCCCGGTCGGATCATATCTTTTGATATTTTTTTCCCAAGCGCACTTTCTATAGAACCTATCAAGACAGATTTTCCTGCACCGGTTTCTCCAGTCAGTATATTCAAATGTTCATCAAATGTAATTTCCACTTCATCGATCAACGCAAGATTCTTTACATGTAAATTCTGAAGCATAGATTTCCTCTCTGTATATTTATTCTTTTAATTTTTTGATCATATGATCGATCTCAGCAATTGCAGTTCTTCCAATATTCTTATCTTTCATAACACACATGATCGTATCATCTCCCGCGATCGTACCAACCATTCCAATGATGTTTAAAGAATCAAGTGCAGCAGCAGACGCCATTGCCATTCCCGATACGGTTTTTACAACCAGCATATTCTCTGCTAGTTCCATGGAAATGATCGCTTCTGCTAAAATCCTCTGATACTTTCTTGAAGTCTCATCTTCCTGATCGATCAGACAATAAATCTGCTTCCCATCTGCATCCGGTTTCTTGATCAATGCCAGTTCTCTGATATCTCTTGAAATCGTTGCCTGCGTTGTCTTAAAGCCGATCTGATTTAATCTTGACAACAACTCTTCCTGTGTCTCAATTGGATATTGCTGGATCAATTCAATGATCGCTTCCTGCCTATTTTTCTTCATTCTGACCTCCAACTTTGATTCGAAGGATTCTGTAAAAGCTGTCTCCTTTCACTTTAATGATCCTTGCGATCTTCTTTGATTTACGCACCTGAAGAACATCTCCTGGCTGAAGTTTTCTCGCAACCTGACCGTCAAAGGTAACGTAGGCTTCCTCTAACTGAGATTCTCTCACGTTCTCAATATAAATATCAATCTCATCTTCTGGAGAAAGAACAAGACTGTTTGACTGCAACGAATGTGGACAGATCGGGGTGATCAAAATAACATTTGCTTTTGGATTCACTACCGGCCCACCTGCTGATAAATTATATCCTGTAGATCCTGTCGGCGTCGAAACAATAATCCCATCTGCTTCATATACATCTAACAATTTGCCATTGACCATAATACGAAACGAGATGATTCTTGAAAAACCACTTCTTGCGATCACGACGTCATTGAGTGCTGGAAGATGATCTGTCTCATGATCCGCATGGATCACGCGCCCATCTAACATCATTCTCTCCTCGATCTGGAAAGTATCATTTAACAATCCGTCCAATCCGTCATAAAGTTTAGATAACTCAATCTCTGTTAAGAATCCTAAGGTACCGAGATTTACTCCAACCATCGGAATATCATGATCTACGATCAATCTTGCCGCATGAAGCATCGTCCCATCTCCACCTAAAACGATCACACACTCTGTGTCTTTTGTGATGCAGTTCATATCTTTTTGAACATGTCTTGTAAAATCACACATTCTCTGGCTGATTCCACCTTGTTTTTCAATATAATCCTGGATCTTTTTGGAAATACGCAGTCCTGGATCTTTTTTCTCGTTCGTTAAAATCAAAAAATTCTTCATGTTATTCCTTATTCTTTGCCAGATCCGCATGTGATGCATCCACCACTTCTTTGATCTGGTCTGTCATTGTATGTCCATTCTCCATTGTCTCTGTTTTTCTCATATGTAATAAATACTCGATATTTCCCTCTGGACCTTTGATTGGAGAATAATCAAGGTGTAATAATTCAAACCCGTTCGTAGATGCGAAATCACAGATCTTCTCAATGACTTCTTCATGAACTTTTGGATCTCGTACAACACCTTTCTTTCCAACTTTTTCTCTTCCTGCTTCAAACTGCGGTTTGATCAGTGCAACAACTTCTCCTCCCGTATTCAAAATTCGATATACCGCTGGAAGAATCTTGGTCAGTGAAATAAAAGAAACATCAATAGATACAAACGATGCCTTTTCATCGATATCGTCTTCCGTCATATAACGCATATTCGTGCGTTCCATACAAACAACTCTCTCATCGTTTCTTAGTTTCCAGTCTAACTGTCCATGTCCGACATCAACTGAATATACTTTCACTGCACCATTTTGCAACATACAGTCTGTAAATCCACCTGAGATGCTAAAACATACGCTCCATCATGCAAAAGGACCGACTGCGATCAAATATTCCAGAGGAGAAGCAAGCTCTTTGTATGAAGATCAATTTGAAGAGTTACACTATGGAAAAGGCCAGATACTTAAAGAAGGAAAGGAAGCTGTGATCATTGCAGTTGGAAATATCTTTGAAGAGGCAGACAAGGCGGAAAAGATCCTTAAAGAAGAAGGATATGAGATTGGTTTA
>OBJO01000911.1_pt1 | contig 11771 bp, 20 predicted proteins | sample 1481741 | NCBI WGS metagenome assembly OBJO01 (sample SAMN06140803, study PRJEB22556) | human gut metagenome | host: Homo sapiens | place: China: Beijing | collected 2014 | reverse complement strand
GTGGCGGTGTTGATTGCGGCGGTGATTGTGCTGGTGCGCAAGGGACGCGGGCACAAGGCGGACGATCTGGACACACCGCCGCATCGCGGGCCGACAGCGCAAAGCGGGCCGGATGAGCGAAGAGGGTAGGGCTTCTCCACGTACTCGTACCCGTACTCGGGGCTTTCGTGTACGAGTACGGGTACGTGTACGAGTACGGGGGAAGTCGACCGGGGATCAATCTGCCGCGCCGAAGCGACTCCCCTCGCTTGACATCGCCTTTTCACCTCTTATACTTGGCAATCTTTCCCCCGGTCGGGCGAATGCCCTGTCGGTGTGGGATCGAAACAGACCGCTGATCTTTGGCAACACACACGGACGAAACGTCGAATGAACGGCAGCAAGATTCGCATTCGGATGGAGGCGTACGACCACCAGGCTCTGGACGCTTCGGCGAAGGAGATCGTGGATCACGCCAAGCGGACCAATGTTCGCGTCTCAGGCCCCATCCCGCTGCCCACGCGGATTGAGCGCTACACCGTGCTCCGCAGCCCGCACGTCGACAAGAAGAGCCGTGAGCAGTTCGAGATCCGCACGCACAAGCGGATCATCGACATCTTTGATCCCAACGCCCGCACGGTCGAGGCGCTCAACCGCCTCGTGGTCCCCGCGGGCGTGTTTGTGAAGATCAAGGCGTAAGACAGAATATCCCGACGCGGATGCCTCGTTCCTCGGCATCAAGCGTCGGGCTTGTTTGAAGGTAGGACAATCAACAGGGGCTCGTGTTCCTCTGCGAAAGCATGAACCGATTCCGCCGAAAGCGGACAGCCCCGGAGGTTAGTTAAGCGATGGCAAAGACGATCCTTGGCAAGAAGATTGGCATGACGCGGGTCTACACCGCCGACGGCAAAAATGTGCCGGTCACGGTGGTGCGGGCCGGCCCGTGCGTCGTGACGCAGGTCAAGACGGCTGAGAATGACGGCTACTCGGCGGTGCAGATCGGCTTTGAGGACATCAAGGCCCGCCGCTCGACCATGCCGCTGATCGGCCACGATGCCAAGGCGGGCGCGGCGACGAAGCGCTACCACCGCGAGTTCCGCGTGGAAGAGGGCGACGCGGCCAATTACGAGCTGGGTCAGAGCCTGACGGTCGAGCTGTTCGACGGCATCAAGTTCGTCGACGTGGTTGGCACCAGCAAGGGCAAGGGCACGGCGGGCGCCATGAAGCGTTACAACTTCAAGGGCCAGATCGCCAGCCACGGCACCGAGCGTAAGCACCGCAGCCCCGGTTCGATCGGCGGTCACGCCAACGAGCGCGGCGGCACGGGCGGCCCGAAGAAGGGCAAGCGGATGGCCGGCCGCATGGGCAACGAGCGGGTCACGGTTCGCTCGCTTGACCTGGTCGGCGTGGACAAGGACAACAACCTGCTTCTGGTCAAGGGTCCGGTGCCTGGTGGCAAGAACGGATTCCTGGTGATCAGGGAGGCCAAGCGGCTGTACAAGCGAAAGGCGAAGCGGCTGGAAGCTTAATTCCTGCCGTCGGACAACTTAACTCCGTGGCTGCCTCAGGGTAGCCGGCCGAGTTGCGACCAGACGACCGTAATTTGTGACGGCGGCGGACTGGAAGCGGCGAAAGGGTTTGCCCAGTGTGGCGAACAGGTGAACGAACATGATCGACATCCCCGTATATAGTCTGGATGGCAAGCAGACCGACTCGATCAAGGTCGATGAGGCTCTGCTTGGCGGCGAAGTACGCCCGGTGCTGCTGAAGCAGGCGTACGTCATGTACCACGCGAACCAGCGCCAGGGCAGCGCGGCCACCAAGGCCCGCAGCCAGGTCGAAGGTTCCACCCGCAAGCTTTACAAGCAGAAGGGCACCGGCCGGGCACGCCGCGGTCCCGTCCGCACCAACATCATGCGTGGTGGTGGCGTGGCGCATCGCAAGAACCCGCGCTCGTTCCGCCAGGAGATGCCGGTGAAGATGCGCCGTCTGGCGACGCGCAACGCCCTGCTGGCCAAGCTGGTGGACAACGAGATCAAGGTTGTCGACGGCTTCGCTTTCGCGCAGCCGAAGACCAAGCAGTTCGCCGCCATTCTCGACGCGCTGAAGATTGATCGCACCTGTCTGCTGGCCGTGGCCGGCGAGGGCGACAAAGACGGCAACACCGTGCTCTCGGCGCGCAATCTGCCGCAAATCCGCACGATCCGCATGGATCAACTCAACGCCTACGACCTTTTGTCGAGGCGTTATTTCTTGGTTGACAAGGCGACGCTGACGGCATGGCTCGAGGCGCAGAAGCCCCAGGTCAACGAAGTCGAGGAGGCCGCCTGATGCAAGCCACCCAAGTCATCCTCAAGCCGCTGGTCACCGAGAAGAGCACCTGGCAGGGCGAGCGCCACAACCGCTACGCCTTCCGTGTCCATCCCCAGGCCAGCAAGACGCAGATTCGCCAGGCCATCGAGGAAATCTACAAGGTCCGCGTGGACAAGGTCGCCACGCAGACCCGGCCCGGCAAGCCCAAGCGCACCCGCACCGGCTACGCAACCGGCAATGCCTGGAAGCGCGCCCTGGTGCAATTGCACGCCGACGACCGGATCGAGTTCTTCTAAACCGACGCCATTTAGCGGCGGGGCTTGCCCCCGCATGGAAGATCAGTCATGGCCATTCGAGTCTACAACCCGACGAGCGCCGGCCGGCGTAACGCTTCGGTCAACCTCTACTCCGAGGTGACCAAGACCACGCCGGAGAAGAAGCTGCTCAAGCCGCTGAGCAAGACCGGCGGCCGCAACCACACCGGTAAGATCACCCAGCGCCACATCGGCGGCGGGCACAAGCGCCGCTACCGTGTCATCGACTTCAAGCGCGACCGCTTCGATGATGTGGCCACCGTGGTCGGCGTTGAGTACGACCCCAACCGCTCGTGCAACATCGCCCTGGTCGAGTATGGCGACGGCGAACGCCGCTACATCATCGCACCGGTCGGCCTGACCGACGGCATGAAGGTGGTCAGCGGCTCCAAGGCCGTCGAACCCACCGTCGGCAACGCGATGAAGATCAAGGACATCCCGGTCGGCCTCGATGTGCACAACGTCGAGCTGACGCCCGGTCACGGCGGCCAGCTCTGCCGCTCGGCCGGCACCGTCGCCCGCCTCATGAACCGCGAAGGCAAGTGGGCCACGCTGGTCCTGCCGTCGGGCGAAATCCGCCAGGTGTCGGTGAACTGCCGGGCGACGATCGGCCAGGTCGGCAACACCGATCACCAGTTGGTGACGCTGGGCAAAGCCGGCCGCAAGCGCTGGCTGGGCGTGCGTCCGACGACGCGCGGCATTGCGATGAGCCACCATGCCCACCCGCTCGGCGGTGGTCTGGTGAGCAAGGGCAACCGCCCGCCGGTCAGCCCGACCGGTGTGCTGGCCAAGGGTGGCTACACCCGCGGCAAGAAGGCCTCGGACAAGCGGATCATCCGCCGCCGCCGCTCGAAGCGGTACGGCATCCGCAAGCTGGGTTGATGAACCTGGAACTTTGAACTTGGAACCTGGAAATACTTCATGGCACGCAGCCTGAAAAAAGGACCGTTCGTCAACGAGAAGCTCTACCGCAAGGTCGAGAAGCTCAACCAGATGAACCGCAAGGAGCCGATCAAGACCTGGGCCCGGTCCAGCACGATCGTCCCCGAATTCATCGGCCACACCTTCATGGTCCACAACGGCCGCCAGCACATGCAGGTGTTCGTGACCGAGGACATGGTGGGGCACAAGCTGGGCGAGTTCAGCCCGACGCGCACCTTCCGCGGTCACCGCATGAAGGAAGGCGCCTGATAACCGTTAGCCGCGCCGCACAAGGCGACGCGACTGGAGCACCGAGATGGCGTTCAGCAACACACACCGATTCGCCCGCATCAGCGCCCGCAAGGCCCGCCTGGTTGCGGACCTGATTCGCGGCAAGAGCTTCGAGAAGGCCGATACCGCGCTGACCTTCTCCAAGAAGCGAGCGGCGGTCCTGATCAAGAAGGCCCTCTACGCCGCCGCCGCCAACGCCGACCAGGCCGCGGACCTCCGTCCGCGTGACCTGTTCGTGGTCGAGGCCCGCGTGGACGAGGGCCCGACGATGAAGCGGTTCCAGCCCAAGGATCGTGGCCGGGCCCACCCGATCATGAAGCGCACCAGCCATATTCACATTGTGGTGGACACCAAGCCCGCCCATCAGAGCCAGAGCTAACACATGGGACAAAAGACTCACCCATTCGGATTCCGCGTCGGCATCACCGAGGCTCATCGCAGCCGCTGGTACGCCCCCAAGCTGCTCTACGGTGAGCTGCTGGTGGAAGACCAGAAGATCCGCGGCTACTGCGACAAGATCCTCAACCGCCAGCCTCCCTTCGCCGCCGTCTCCGATATCCACATCGAGCGGACCCGCGAAGAGCTCAAGGTCATCCTCAAGACCGCACGCCCCGGCCTGGTCATCGGTCCCAAGGGCGCCGAGGTCGAAAGGCTGACCAGCGACCTGATGCGGCTGACCGGCCGCAAGGTCTCCATCGACATCATCGAGATCAAGAATCCCGACATCGAGGCGAAGCTGGTCGCCGAGGGCATCGCTGAGCAGCTCAAGAAGCGTGCGGGTTTCCGCCGCGTGCTGAAGATGCGTGCCGACGGCGTGATGTCCGCCGGCGCCCTGGGTGTGAAGATCACCGTCGGCGGCCGCCTGGGCGGTGCTGAGATCAGCCGCAGCGAGACGGTCCGCCAGGGTTCGATCCCGCTGCAGACGCTTCAGGCCAACGTGGACTACGGCTTCGCTCAGAGCTACACGACGTACGGCGTGCTGGGCGTGAAGGTGTGGATCTACAAGGGCATGTACTCGCAGGTGACCGAGGCTGAGGAATTCAGCCGTGCAGCCGGTGCTCGCCCCCGAGCCCGCGGCCGCCACTGATGGAAACTGTTTAGCCGCGACGCCGAAGGCGAGCGCGATTCGGAGCGATCAAAATGGCGACGATGCCAAAACGAGTCAAGTACCGCAAGCAGCACCGCATGGTCAGCGATACCAAGGCCACGCGCGGCAACTACGTCGCCTTCGGCGAGTATGGCATTCAGGCCCTCGACGGCGGCTGGCTGGGCGCCCGGCAGATCGAAGCCGGCCGTATCGCCGCCACGCACTTCCTGCGTCGCGAAGGCAAGATCTTCATCCGCGTGTTCCCGGACAAGCCGATCTCCAAGAAGCCCCTGGAAACCCGAATGGGCAAGGGCAAGGCGGAAGTCGACTACTGGGCAGCGGTGGTCAAGCCCGGCATGATCCTCTACGAACTGGCCGGCGTGCCGGAGAACATCGCCAGGCAGGCCCTGTCGCGCATCGCCCACAAGATGCCCTTCAAGTGCCGCCTCGTGACCCGTCGTCACACCGTCTGACCCGTTTAGCGACGGGCCTTGGCCCGTGTTTTCCGCGGCTCGACCCGCGTTTGGATTGAACCATGAAAGCCCAGGAAGCTCACAAGCTCAACGACGAAGAGATCAAGGTCGAGCTGGATCGGCTCCGCCGCCGGATCTACGACCTCAAGTCGCAGGCGGTCACCGAGAAGCTCGAGGATGCCTCGCAGATTCGCAAGTCGCGTCGCGACGTCGCCCGGCTGCTGACCGAACAGAACGCTCGCCGTAACAAGGCGGAGGCTGGTAAATAATGACCACCGCAGACACCACAACGCAAACCACCGGCCCCCGCAAAGCCCTCAAGGGCGTGCAGATCGGCCAGGTCGTCTCCGACAAACGCGATCAGACCCGCAAGGTCCAGATCAGCTTCCTGGCGAAGATGCCCAAGTACGGCAAGTACGTCAACCGGCGCACGTACTTCCACGTCCATGATCCCGAGAACGTCTCCAGGAACGGCGACGTGGTCGAGATCGCGCCCTGCCGCCCCATCAGCAAGACCAAGAGCTGGCGACTGGTCCGCGTCGTCCAGGCTGCTCCGGCGCCGATCGCCGAAGGAGAGCAAGCGTGATTCAGTCTGAATCTGAAATCGACGTCGCCGACAACACCGGCGCCAAGCGTGCGCAGGTGATTCGTGTGCTGGGTGGCTCGACCGGCGCCGGCCGTTTCACCCGCAAGAACGCCGGCCTCGGCGATCGTGTCATCGTCACGATCAAGAAGGCCCTGCCCAACGGCGAAGTGAAGGAGCACGAGGTCGTCACCGCCGTCGTCGTCCGCACCGCCTACCCGGCGCGTCGGGATGACGGCAGCTACGTCCGCTTCGACCGCTCGGCGGTGGTCATCATCGACAAGGAAGGCAACCCGCGCGGCACCCGCATCTTCGGCGCCGTCGCCCGCGAGCTGCGTGACCGTAACTACATGAAGATCGTTTCCCTCGCCACGGAAGTGATCTGAAAGCAAGCCAAGCCCGGCCCTTGATGGCGAGCCCCGCGAGCCATCCGGGCCGGGATTGAATGAGACTGGAACACGACAATGCCACGACACATTCGACAAGGCGACCTGGTGCTGGTGCGAACCGGCAACGAGCGCGGCAAGACCGGCAAGGTGCTTCGCGTCGATGCCAAGAACGATCGCGTGATCGTCGAAGGCGTCAACCTCCGCTTCCGCCACGTCAAGCGTTCGCAGGCCCACCCCGAGGGCGGCCGCATTCAGAAGGAGATGCCCATCCACATCTCCAACGTCCAGCCCGTCAGCCCCTCCACCGGCAAGCCCACCCGCGTCCGCTTTGAGACCCGCGAGGACGGCTCGAAGGTGCGCGTGGCGGTCCGCGGCGGCGATGTGCTCAGCACCCTCCGCAAAGCAAGAGACTGACATTTAGCGGCGGGGCTTGCCCCCGCGTTTGAGGAACACAGTCATGCCCGCACGCATGCAGGAAAAGTTCAACAGTGAGGTGTCGCCGAAGGCTGCTTCGCAGTTCGGCATCACCAATCGCCACGCGATGCCCCGCCTCAGCAAGATCGTGCTGAACGTCGGCATGGGCAAGGAGCTCGAAGGCACCAAGCTCAAGCCCAATGTCAAGGAGCAGGTCCTTTCCGACCTGAGCCTGATCAGCGGACAGAAGGCGGTGGTGGTCAAGGCCCGCAAGGACGTGGCGAACTTCAAGGTCCGCGAAGGGTACGACACCCATGCGATGGTGACCCTGCGGGGAGCCCGCATGTGGGAGTTCTTCGACCGGCTGGTCAGCCTCGCCATCCCGCGCGTCAAGGACTTCCGCGGCCTGCCGGACAAGAGCTTCGACAAGGCCGGCAACTACTCCTTCGGCGTGACCGAGCAGGGCATCTTCCCTGAGATCAACATGGCCGAAGCCAAATACACCCACGGCATGAACATCAACATGGTGTTCAGCAATTCGGACCCGGCCAAGAGCCGCTTCGTGCTGACCGAGCTGGGTCTGCCGTTCCGCCGTCCCGAAGATCAGGCGGTCCCCGGCCGCGGCAAGAAATAAGACTGACTGACCGGGCCTGCCGATACAAGGCGGCCCAGGAGCAACAGATATGGCCTGCAAGAGCACCAGGACGAGAATGGATCGGGTCCAGGCGACCGTGGACAAGTACGCCGAGCTGCGGCGTCAGCTCAAGGCGGCCGGCGACTATGCCGCCCTCCAGCGCCTGCCCCGTGACGCCAGCCCGACCCGCCTGCGGAACATGTGCGCCCTGACCGGTCGCACCCGCGGCTGCTACCGCAAGCTCAAGATCAGCCGCATCAAGCTGCGCGAGCTGGCCCTCGAAGGCAAAATCCCCGGCATGCGTAAGGCAAGCTGGTAAGACAGAGGAACAGAGGTCAGCGATCAGAGGTCAGAATGACCCCCGCCATGACCTCTGACCTCGGACTTCTGACCTCTGGATTTCCCGGCGCGTCCGTCCTTGTGGGAATGGATACGGCCGGGAAGGAGATAGCAAGCACATGGCTACGAGCGACCCGATTGCTGACATGCTCACGCGGATCCGCAACGCCGTCCGCAACAAGGACCGGCAGGTGACGATCCTCAACTCCAAGATCTGCCGCGGCATCGCACAGGTCATGAAGGAAGAAGGCTACCTGCAGGACTTCGACGTCATCGACGACGGCAAGCAGGGCCTGATCCGCGCCACCGTCAGGTACGGCGAGCGTGGCGAAGTGATCATCAGCAAAATTGATCGTGTCAGCCGCCCCGGCTGCCGCGTCTACCGCAAGGTCGATGAGCTGCCGCGTCCGCTCGAAGGCCTGGGCATCGCGATCATCTCCACGTCGCAGGGCGTGGTGTCGGATCGCCAGGCCCGCGAACGCAAGATCGGCGGCGAACTGCTCGCCGTCATCGAGTAACCCCCGGAACCCCCCGGAATTGTCGTCCCTAAACGTCAAGAGAACCACCGCCGAGGCCAGAGCAACCTCAAGCGAATCAGGTGAACCATGAGCCGCATCGGCAAACAACCCGTGGACGTGCCCGCCGGCGTCACTGTGACCATCAACGGCCGCAAGGTCGAGGTCAAGGGCAAGAACGGCACACTGTCCATCACCCACCGTCCCGAAGTCACCGTCCGCTGGAGCGCTGACGAGAACAAGATCTACGTCGAGCGCCGCGATGACGAGAAGGCTTCCAAGGCATTCCACGGCCTCACCCGTGCCCTGGTCCAGAACATGATCGAGGGCGTGACCACCGGCTTCAAGAAGGAGCTGGAGATCAACGGCGTGGGCTGGACCGCCCGCCTCCAGGGCAAGAACATCAACCTGAGCGTCGGCTACGCCGACACCCGCACCGTCACCATTCCCGACGGCGTGAAGGCCGAGGTGCAGGGCAACCGCATCATCGTCACCGGCGCGGACAAGCAGAAGGTCGGCCAATTCGCCTCGCAGGTCCGTGCCCACCGTAAGCCTGAGCCCTACAACGGCAAGGGCATCAAGTACGTCGATGAAGTCATCGCCCGCAAGGAAGGCAAAGCCTTCGCCGGCGGCGCCTAACCCCCGTAAGTCCGCACTGCGAACTGAAGGTTTGTCATGGAAAAGAACGTCCTCAAGGCAAAGCGGCGTTGGCGCCGGAAGCATCAGATCCGCAAGCGCGTCTTCGGGTCGCCCGAGCGTCCGCGGCTCACGGTCTACCGCTCCAACCAGAACATTTACGCCCAGATCATCAACGACGTCGAGGGCAAGACTCTCGCCGCCGCTTCCACCGCGAAGATGGACAAGGGCTCAACCGCCGCCGCCGCCGTCGAGGTGGGCAAGCAGCTCGCCGAGGCCGCGAAGGCTGCCGGCGTCGAGACTGTGTCCTTCGACCGCAACGGCTACATGTACCACGGCCGCGTCAAGGCCCTGGCCGATGCGGCGCGTGAGGCGGGGTTGAAGTTCTGACGAAACAGAATCCCTGCCCGGATCGTCGCTCAGGCGACGATCAAGGGCAGGGCTTGGAATCGAACAATGGCAGAATTCATCGAAGAATCGTCGGGTCTTGAATCGACCACCATCGGCATCTACCGCACCAGCGCCACGGTGAAGGGCGGCCGCCGCTTTTCCTTCGGCGCGCTGGTGGTGGTCGGCGACCGCAAGGGCAACGTCGGGCTTGGCTACGCCAAGGCTCCGGGCGTGCCCGCCGCGATCGAGAAGGCCCAGAAGAACGCCCGAAAGAAGATGACCCGCGTCACGCTGCAGGAAGGCACGCTGCCTCACGGCGTCACCGGCTCGTTCCTGGCTTCGCGCGTCAAGCTGCTGCCGGCCAGCCCCGGCACCGGCGTCATCGCCGGCGGCACCCTGCGTGCCGTCCTGGAGATGGCCGGCGTCCGCGACTGCCTGACCAAGAGCGTGGGCAACACCAACCAGAAGAATCTGGCCAAGGCTGCTCTCGAGGGCCTGTCCCGTCTTCGCAACCGGCAGAAGATCCAGGAGCTGCGCGGCATCGAGCTGCCTCCGACCATCGCGGAGGAGAAGCTCGAAGCCGGTCGTCGCTGGGCTCCGGCGGAAGTCAGCGAGAACCGCGGCCCGCGTGGTCCGCAGGCCAAGCGCGAAGATAAGAAGGGCGGCAAGGGCCGTGGTCGTGGCCGCGGCGGTGACAACCGCGGTCGTGGCCGTCGCGATCAGGGCCAGGGCCAGGAACAAGGCCAGGCTCAAGGTGGTGGCGAGCAGGGCGGCGCCCCCCAAGCCGGTGCCGCTCCCGCCGGCGAGTGAATGTGAACAGCTCCGGCGACCAGCCGGATTGATGGCCCCACGTGCGGCCAGATAGCGAGACACCAGCCATGATGATTCATGAGATCACCGAGAAGGTCGGCAAGCACAAGGCCCGCAAGCGCATCGGCCGCGGCATCGGATCGGGCAGCGGCAAGACCAGCGGCCGCGGCATGAAGGGCGCCGGCTCACGCTCGGGCTTTGGCGGGTCCATCCGCGCCACCTACGAAGGTGGCCAGATGCCCTACTACCGCCGCATCCCCAAGCGCGGCTTCAGCAACTACCACTTCCGCACCGAGTACGCGGTGGTGAATATCAAGGCCCTGGCCGGCCGTTTTGAAGACGGCGCCGAGGTCAATCCCGAGATGCTCGTGAAGATGGGCCTGATCTCCGACACGACCCAGCCGGTGAAGGTGCTCGGCGAAGGCGAATTGAGCAAGAAGCTCAACGTCTCGGCCGCTGCGTTCTCCGCCTCGGCGCGGGAGAAGATCGAGAAGGCCGGCGGCAGTGTGACGGTGATTGAGAGTAAGTGAAGACATCCCCACCGCGGATCGTCGCTTAGGCGACGATCAAGTGTGGGGCTTGGGAGGCGTATGCTTCAAGCGCTGATCAACATCTTCAAGATCCCGGACCTGCGGAACAAAGTGCTGTTCACGCTGGGCATGCTGATCATTTACCGCATCGGGTTCTTCATCCCGCTGCCGGGCGTGGATCAGCGCGAGCTGCAGGCGTTCTTTGAGAACGCCGCCGGCAGCCCCATCGGCGACATGGCCGCGTTCATCAGCATGTTCACCGGCGGCGCGCTCGGCCAAAGTACGCTCTTCGGTTTGGGCATCCTGCCCTACATCTCGGCGGCGATCATCGTCCAGCTCATGGGCACCGTCGTCGAGAGCCTCAAGCAACTTCAGAAAGAGCCCAACGGCCGGCAGAAGATTCAGGAATACACCCGCTACCTGACCTTCGCCCTCTGCCTCATCCAGTCCGCCTTCTACCTCAGCTTCTTCCAGAACCAGAACCTGATCTACCCCGACACCTCAGCCTTCGTCTACTGGGGCTGCGGCGTCATGGGGATGACCACCGGCACCATGTTCCTCATGTGGCTCGGTGAGCAGATCGACAAGTACGGCATCGGCAACGGCGCCTCGCTGATCATCACGGCAGGCATCGTCGCCCAGATGCCCCAGGCCATCGGCTGGATCATTCAGCGCTTTGAGCTCCGCGGCACCGGCGCTGCCGACGAGATGACGCCTTTCAAGGTCGTCCTGCTCATCGCCGCGTTCCTGATGGTCATCGCCGGCACGATCCTGATCACCCAGGGCCAGCGCCGCATTCCCGTCCAGCAGGCCAAGCACACCCGCGGCCGCCGCGTCTACGGCGGGCAGAAGCACTACCTGCCGCTCCGCGTGAACCACGGCGGCGTCATGCCCATCATCTTCGCCAGCTCGCTGATGATGTTCCCGACGATGGTCCTGCCCTGGCTCGCCTCCGCCCTGGACAACCCGCGGGCGCTGGTGTGGATTCAGGACCAGTTGACGATGAGCGCCGGGTACAACTTCCTGTACCTGCTGGTGTACATCGTCCTGATCTACTTCTTCGCGTACTTCTGGACCAGTGTCCAGTTCCAGCCGCGTGAGATGGCCGAGCAGCTTCGCGATCACGGCAGCTTCATCCCGGGCCTGCGTCTGG
>OBJO01000899.1_pt1 | contig 11866 bp, 14 predicted proteins | sample 1481741 | NCBI WGS metagenome assembly OBJO01 (sample SAMN06140803, study PRJEB22556) | human gut metagenome | host: Homo sapiens | place: China: Beijing | collected 2014 | reverse complement strand
GCTTCAGCTGCACCTGTTACAGGAGAATAACCTAAAGTACCATTTACAGCAGCACCTAGTAACGCACTTAATGTTTGAGCTACATCAGGTTTTTCTTTTGCAATTTTTTGAATTTCTCCAATTAATGCTTCATAGGTAGCACCAGCATAAAAACCACTACCTAGTTTATTCCCTGCCATACGGGAAGATACTTCAGCGACTATGCCATGGGCTATCGCTTTTGCAACTTTACCTTCTTTAAAGGTTGGATTCAAATTATGTAATTGGCCAAAGGCTTCTTTTGCAAATAATTTAGATAATTCTTGACGTTCTTCAATTTTCTTTTTATCAAAGATTTCATCAAGCTTATTCAAGCTATCTTTTGTATCTCGGGACAGTGTTTGAATATTAACGCTAGCGTCTCCCTTGTGGATTTATACACCTGATATTATATTGGTATTATACTTAGCTCAATAATAAGGATATAGCTAATAATAAATCAAAATATATAGAAAAATATATAAAGCTATCATAAATATCCAGGAGTATAAAGCCCCTCTATATAGCTTTTGATGCTTTTGAGTTTTATCCTCATCATAATTCTCACTACTTGGCACAAAATACATTCCTATCAAAGAAATCCCGATACATATTAGCCACCAAAATAGTAAAACAAATGGAGATATCAGTTTACTCAGCAATACTAATCCACAACCGACAATAATAGAAAACGTTGCAATAACTCTAGCCATACTAAGCTTACCTTCATGCGTAATAAGTTTGTATATGAGAAATATAATCCCCAATATTATAATCAGATCTTGATACATTACTTATCTACATCCTTTTTTAAATTAAACTTAATTTCATCTTTAACGCGATCGCCAAGTGTTGCTCCAGTAACACCAATAGCAAAAGCCCCCGCAGGACCAGCAGCAAGACCTCCAACAAAACCTCCGCCAATTCCAAGTCCCACAGGAATTAAATCAGCGCCCCAGGCCTTTACTAATTCACGCCCACTGTATAGCTGATAGTCCATATATAAGTCCTTAGCTAAATAACCAATTAAAACAGGTCCTCCAGATCGAGAAACAGTACGTGCAAATTTTGAGGCTTTTTCAGCATAATGAACATATCCAACTCATGGTTGATTTCCTACTTCAGATAATACATTTTGAGCAACAGACTTACCTAAATCATCTTTAGTCCAAGCAAATTCTGGTTTATTTGAATTTGTTAGTGTTTCACTATGAATAAAAGACAAGAACTTCGGCTTATCGAATGAACCAGCTTCATACTCTTTTGTTCTTTTAATTATAATATGATTTACTTCTCTTCCATCAGAATTATAGTACTTATATATAAAGCCATATGTAGGATTAACAGCGCCTATTTTTTGTTTATATTGATGAATACTCTCTCTTATTAAAGAATATAAATTTGGCTTATCTCTATAAGAAGCATTTTTATAATACTCATTTTCAATTTTATTTATTAGTGCTGCTTCCTGTTCCCGATCAACTGATATCCAATATTCTTGGATATCATTACGTTCCTTCTGACTTTTAGCCGCCGCCAGTAACACTGATATTAGCCCCATAAGTAACAATCCCATATGTAAAATCATTATAATATATTTCTAACTCTCTGTTATACTTCAAGCCTTCAATAACTTCATCATATAAAGAAATAGCTAAGTTACTCATTTATGTTTACTCCTTCATAAATTTTCTAGTAAAACTAAAATACTAAATTTAACAAATTCATGAAATACATGTCATCAGAATAACATAATTAGAGTCTTTTGTAAGGAAAAGATCATTTTTAATATTATTTAATTAAAAAAACTATAAAACGATCAGTAAAACACCTCCTTAAATTAATTGTGTAAAATTAAAATTCATAATATAATATTCATATATCCATGTTATATTACCAATTATGATTTATCGTGACGTTTTATACACAATGGAGGTTACCATGAAATTAAAACAACTTATTTTATCCGGTATAGCCTTAGGAGCACTAGCTTTTACAAGCGGAGTGGTACAGCCTGCACAGGCAGCTGTCGGTATGGATACACCTGCACCGACGCAGAGTTTAAAGAGACCTGCATCTGTGACAACACAGCATTACATCAATGTAGATGGCCTATTATTGGAGCCAATAGATAAAAAGCCAAATGTCATCTATGTTGACGGTCAGCCACTCGTAGCTTTACGTCAAGTATCAGAAGCATTAGGTTATAAAGTATCTTGGGATGCCCCTACAAAAACGGCATTAATCGATATGAATATTGCTACCTTAGCGGTACAACCAGACTCTAAACAAGTCGTGCGCAAGGGTAAATTGCAAATCATCAACCTTGATACATCCGAATCTTTACTGCCTGCAGCACGTATGGTAGACGGAATTCTGTATGTAAGTCCGAACGCATTCAAACTCTTGTTAAATTATGTAACCATCAATAAAGACGAAATCTATATCGTTCCACAACAAAGCCAATTGGCCACTGATTCAAACACGCAAAAAGGCAGACGAAACGGTATTGAAACATTTTTACCGGATCAAGGGGATAAAGTAATTCCATACGAAGAAGAGGAAACCAAAGAAAAGAAACCTCTTATTAAGGTAAAACGAACTAATACAAAAACGGATACCAAAGACACAGAAGATACTGAATACCAACGTTCTAGCGGATTAGACAGATAATAAAATCTTTCGTATAGGTAAATACAAGTTAGTACCTTATAAATTAAAGATGGCAACTCATCACGATGATGAATTGCCATCTTTTTGTTATCTTTGATACTTTATTATTTTTGATACGTTATTATTTCTTGTTGCTTTTCACTTCTCAATGTATTTTATTACTATATGTCTTTCATTGCTTGATGCCTTTTGACACATTATCTAAGCTATCTTTTGCCGAGTCTATACTCCGCTTCAGGTCTTTTATCGATTCTTTCATATCCGGCGGTGTGAGCCCAGACGTATCGATGCCCTTTGCTGATTCAGAAGTACTTTTACTATTCTCTTTAGCTTGTTTCATATCATCTTTAATGCGAGTCATATTTTCATCAATTTCATCAAATGACTCATCATACAGAATAAAATTGCTGCCTCCATGGGACGTAATATTAAGCGGCCCCATCGTGAGCTGTCCATCATCGATACGCAGAGCATCCGTAGTGATAGTAGTGATTTTCGTATTTACTTTCACATCGCTAAAGGATAAATGTCGCCCTTTATTGTGAAAGTTTCCCGTAATGCTTTGAATCGGAATCAGCATATAGTGCCCTTCACCAGACCAGAAGTTTCCCCATACCTCCATGTCTCGAGGTTGGCCTTCACTTTTAAAGTTCAAATTTGCCGATACGGGCACAAGGAACTCAGGCGCTTTAAGGGCCACACTACTATCTAGATCTTTTGCTACACCAGTAATCGTATAGGCTCGAGTGTCCAAATTATATACACCTTTAGCCTCCAATTTACCGCTGTATACATTGGCACTAACGTTTTCAAAATTCAAAATACCATCTTGGTACGTCACATCTCCTACTACATTCTCAAAAGTAAGTGCAGGAATGCGTAAAATAGGCATCGTCACACGACCTTTAGCAAAAGGACGATTAAAATCACCTGTTACCTTTGTAAGCAAGGTCATGGCATCATGAATATTCTCACCAAAGCCTAATGATGATGGATCCACCCCTTTCACATCAAATTGTAGATCCAGTTGAGGCATGCGATGCTTTAAAACATCCTTTAAATCTACACGGCCTTTTAATACGAGACCATCCCCTATAGCGGTACCACCAAATTTGCCCGTCTCCATATCGATACGAATCGCTCGCTTACTATCAAGATCAATTTTTGAATTTACATTCTTTATCACATAATGGCGATTTCTATTAAAGACCTCTAACTGACTATTTCTAAGTGTAATCTTAAGATCTAAATGTTGACCTTGCCAATTAAAGTTACGTACTTTCTTACCTAGCTCCTCTTGACGTTCTTGTGTGGTCTTTCTAGGTGCTTTCGGACGAGGCTCTATCTCGTTAATTGGTTTATGTACATCTGGAGATATAGGCGCGAAATCCAACCGATTATTATCGTCTAAATCAATGACTATAACCGCATCATCTAATTCAATGCCCTTGATAGCAGAGGATTTAAAGTTACGTGTCACCACATCCCACATATTGACGCGGACTTTCCCGCTTGGTGCATTGAGCAACTCATGTCCTTCTGGGTCCTTCCAAACAAGGCCTGTAAAAGTCAGAGTCCCCCACGGGGTAGCAGATAAACTTTCAACAGTAACCGTACCGCGCATCATAGTTTGTCGAGCCATAACCTCATTAAAAATAACGCCCATTCCACGACTAGCAATGGTTGCTAGTACAAAGACTATAATCGCTCCAATGGCAAGAAAGGCAGCAATGCCTTTTAGGCCTTTCTTATACAATTGTTTATATTTTGTCCAATAAGAACGTATATAATGTTTCATAGCCCTATTATAACATGTTCAAATCACAATACCTATGTGGTGTTGCCTGTATCAATCATATTGACCATAAGAAACTCCTTTCCATACAAAAAGCGCCTTGCTCACAGAAAACTCTGCATGCAAGGCGCCATTACCTAACTATTTTATAAAAAAGGCAGCAAATTTATAAATTAAAAGTGCACCCACAAATGTGAGTGCACTTTATATATTGCAATAATCAATCTTATGCTTTTACTTCTTTACCGTATTTTACAAGGCTTTCAGCTTCGATTTCAGCTTGAGTCCGATAGTCTTGAGGAATATTGGACAAGCGAATCCAGCTACGTACAGCTTCAATTAATACGATAAGTATCATGAGGAACATAGCGGCACTAAATGCTACTAGAATCCATTTACCAGCAGGAATATAGCTGTAGAATACATTTTCATAGTCTGCAGCGATAGCCACGATAGCCATTAAGATACAAGGAATACCTGTTACCCAAGCATACCGTTTGCGGCCAAGTCTCATGATAACTGTAGTACCTACGGCCAATGTCATGGTACCTAATAATTGGTTAGATACGCCGAATAGAGGCCAGATAATACCGATATTACCTTGTAGAACTAGGTAGCCCCACAAGATACAAATTAAAGCAGCACAACCATACACACCAGGAGCCCAGTGTTGGTCGTTGAATTTAGGATGGAAATGACCTAATAATTCTTGAAGTAAGTAACGACCTACACGAGTACCAGCATCGATTAATGTCATGATGAACAATGCTTCAAACATGATACAGAAGTGATACCAGTAACCCATCAAGTGATCCATATTAGGCAATCTGGAGAATATATGAGCCATACCTACTGCAAGGGATACGGCACCACCAGGACGGTGCATCAAGTCTTCACCAACCATTGCAGACAATGCTGGTAATTCATGAACTTTAAGGCCTAAAGCTTTGAAAGACTCAACTGTGGAGTTAATCGCAAAGTAATCATCTGGATGCAATGCAGTGGCAGCAATCAACGCCATCATAGCGATGAAGCCTTCTGTTAACATCGCACCATAACCGATAGGTAAAATTTCTTTTTCATTAGTAAGCATTTTAGGTGTTGTACCTGTAGCAATAACAGTATGGAAGCCAGATAACGCACCACATGCGATAGTAATGAAGATGTAAGGGAATACGGAACCTTTCAATACAGGTCCGCCGCCCCAGATGTAAGGAGTTACAGCTGGCATTTGAATTTCAGGCATTACAATGATAATACCAAGCGCCAATGCACCGATTGTACCGATTTTAAGGTATGTGGACAAATAGTCACGAGGAGCAAGTAACAACCATACTGGCAATGCAGCTGCAAAGAAACCATACACAGCAAGCATAATTTCAATAGTTTGCAAGTCGTATGTAAACCAAGATGCATATTCGCTAGCCGCTACATTTGGACCGTAGATGATAGCTGCGAAGATTAAGGCTACCCCAATAATAGTCGCCTCTTGGATTTTACCAGGACGCAACCATTTCAAATAAATACCAATAAAAATAGCGATTGGAATGGTAGCAAATACGGAGAAGAATCCCCAAGGAGAGTTATGCAATGCATTAGCTACTACTACAGCCATACCAGCAAGGGTAATGATCAATAGGAATAAGGTAGCGAGCATAGCACCAAAACCAGCAAGTTTACTGATTTCTTCGCGAGCAATATCCGCAATCGATTTACCATCATAACGAACGGAAGCAAACAAGATAACCATATCATGTACAGCACCGGCTAATACGGAACCAATTAGGATCCATAATGCCCCAGGTAAATACCCAAACTGTGCTGCGATAACAGGACCTACAAGTGGACCTGCACCAGCAATTGCTGCAAAGTGATGACCAAAGGTTACCCATTTGTTGGTTGGCACGTAATCGTGACCATCATTGTGAACCATAGCTGGCGTTGGACGATATTGATCCAATGTCAGTACCTTAGCCGCTATAAAAGCCCCATAAAAGCGGTACGCTAAAATTAGAATACACGCGGAGGCAATAACTAAGTAAATACCATTCATAACCATATAAACACCTCCAATAATCACGTGACATGGAGTATATGAATATTACTGATAAAACTTATGTATCGTATCCATGCCACAATGGCTTCCTAAAATGTTAGTACTTACAACATTATTGTATAACTAATCAACAAGGTGTCAATTATTAATTTCTCATTTTGAAAGTTAAGTATAACTATAAAGCATAATAACGGCATTTTCTACCTATGAGATGTCGTTATTATCCTAGATATATTGGTTACTGAATGACTTATTCCTATCTGTAATGAAAGATAGCTATATCCCTATTCTCCTGCTGTTCTATAAGTTTTTGTAATAGTCCCAAATGTACGCAACAAATTTAGACCTACGACACCGCTTTTTTCAGGATGGAATTGCATTCCATATACTCTACCTCGTTCTACAATGCCAGGTACATCGATACCATAATTTGCAGTAGATGTAATATATTCAGGATCTGTATCCACATAATAGGAATGAACGAAATATGTATATTGATCATCTACATTGCTAAAAGCACTATGAGGCTGGTGTACTACATTTTTATTCCAACCCATATGAGGCACGCTAAGACCAAGGTTGCTAGGAATTTCTTTCACCATACCGGGAATAAGGCCTAAACCGGGAATTGGGCCGTATTCTTCAGACTCTTCAAATAAAAGTTGCATTCCTAAACAAATACCTAATAAAGGAATTTCACGCTTTACTACCTCATGAATGACATCAACTAAACCATGCTCTTTTAGAACTGCCATCGCCGGCGCATATGCGCCTACACCTGGCAAAAGAACACCATCAGCATTTAATATAGTCGCCGAATCTGCCGTTAGCACTGTCTCAAGGCCAATGTAAGCTAAGGCTTTCTGGACATTGAAGGTATTCCCTGCATCATAATCTATAACGGCAATCATAATAAACTCCATTCTATAGGGTAAAACACGATAAGATAAAATAAAACGTATAATAAATTGTACGTTATTCTGTACAAATTAATTCATGAAGTCTCTTAATATCTTACGCATAACATCCCCATCTTGAGACATGGGAATTGTAAGACGCAACCACCCTTCACGTTGACCTCGGCGCACTTGGTAACCTGATTTGAGCCAAGCATCTGCAAGACCTTCCGCATCAGACGCTGCAAAGAAAATAAAATTAGCTTCGCTTTTATAGTAGTGAATACCTAGCTCATCAAAGAGGCTTTCCCATTTTGCCCGTTCCTCTGCATTTTGAGAGACCGTTCTCGCCACGAATTCTTGATCACCAAAAGCGGCTTCTGCCGCCACTTGAGATAAGGTATTCAAATTGTACGGTAATCGAATGGTTTGCATATAATTTGCCAATTCTAAAGGTGTCATCATGTAGCCTACACGGTAGTTGGCAAGGCCATAGGCCTTCGAGAAGGTACGCATAATTGCCACATTAGGAAATTCATCCAATAGCGCACGTGATGTAGGAACTGCTACGGAGGTAACAAAATCGATATACGCCTCGTCTATGATGACCAAGGTTTCCTTTGGTACAGCTGCTACAAATTTGCGAATATCTTCAACAGACTCATAGGTGCCTGTTGGGTTATTAGGATTACAAATCCACACGAGGCATGTCGTTTCATCTACAGCTTTCACGAGAGCAGAAAAATCATACTGTCCCGTTTCAAAATTAGCTGGCACCTCGCGGATTTCAGCACCTTCCACGAGGCCATTCAAAGCATATTCCGAGAAGGCTGGCACGCTTACTACGATGGAGTCACCAGCGGTAATCAATGTTTTATTGACCATTGCGATGACCTCATCGAGGCCTACGCCGATGACGAGTTGCTCAGGTTGTACCTGCCAGTAGTCAGCGAGTTTCATACGCAAATCGGAGGCGTTGCCATCCGGATAGTAGTTGGCATCATTATGAGTTACATAGCTAAGGATAGCCTCCCGTACCAATGGCGATGTGCCGTATGGATTTTCATTCGCCGACAAGCGCACCAATCGGTCTACACCAAGGCGCTCTTTCACCGCTTCAGCTGGCTCCTCAGGTATATAAGGTTTCAATGTGCGAATTATCTCTTTCATAGGCTATCCTTTCTATCTATTTTCTTAATGTATATAAACGCGTTTTACCCCATTTTGTGTTTATAAACTCGTCTTAACTCATATAAACGCATGGGTAATCGTAGGAACTCATAACTCGATGTACATTATAAATTTGTAATTTCTGGTCGATCTGTAGTCTTGCTAACAACCCCTTCGCGGCTCGCAAGCTCAGCTTCAATGGCTTCGTATAGAATATTTTTCTCCGCTAATAACACTAGCAAGTGGTATAACACATCTGCCGTTTCGTAAATCAGTTCCTGTGGATCTTCATTTTTTGCGGCGATAACGACTTCCGTTGCCTCTTCCCCCACCTTTTTCAAGATTTTATCGAGCCCTTTGTCGAATAAATAATTCGTATAAGAACCTTCCTTTGGCTGTACCTTGCGATTTTTAATAATTTCGTATAATTCGTTCAGTGTTTGCTGTGCCATGTTTAACTCCGTTCTACTTCATTAAAAAAACAGCTTGTGCGCCCTGTGTGACAGGCAGGACCTTCAGGCTTAACTTGTATGAGCAAGGTGTCGCCATCACAATCTAGGGCCATGCTCACCACGTGCTGCACATTACCGCTAGTGCCACCCTTATGCCATAACTCTTCACGAGACCGAGACCAAAACCACGTTTCCCTTGTTTCTAGTGTCTTGTGAAAGCTATCTTCGTTCATCCACGCTACCATGAGGACGTCCTTAGTTTCCGCATCCTGCACAACCGTTGGCAACAAGCCATTTCCTTTTTCAAAATCCGGTTTCATATTCTATCCTTTATTAAAAGTAATCACCAATCTGTTATCCTATATTAGCTTGTATCTCTATCTATTGCTATTTCTATTTTCTGTTTATCTATAAACAAACTATTTAACTAACTCTGAACATATAGACTAGCAAAGAGTTTACGAGAGATAGTAATTTTTTAAATCTGTTTTAGCGTACTGTAATTCCGTGAGCTCGTAGTTCTTGTTTGAGTTCAGGAATTTTAACTTCTCCGAAGTGAAATATAGATGCCGCCAGTGCACCGGTAACGCTGGTTTGCTTAAAGAGATCTATAAAATCCTCAACCTTACCTGCCCCTCCAGAGGCGATGATAGGTACATTTACGACGGACTCTAGAGCCTTATATAGTTCAATATCAAAGCCGGATTTCGTGCCATCTTTGTCCATACTTGTCACTAATAACTCTCCTGCTCCACGAGCTACGGCCTCTTTAGCCCAGTCGAGAGCTTTCCATTCTGTACGGTTGCGCCCACCATGAGTGTAAGCATACCATTCACCAGTTTTTTCATCGGTTTTCACGTCGATGGCTACAACCATACATTGATTGCCAAACTTTTGAGCCCCTTCTGTGATGAGCTCAGGGTTAGCGAAAGCCGCGGAGTTCAAAGATACCTTGTCGGCACCAGCTTTTAACAAAGCCGTCATATCATCAACGCTCTTGATACCACCACCCACGGTGAGTGGCATAAATACTTGTGTGGAGATTTCTTGAACCACATCGCGCATAGTGGTCCGTGCATCAACGGTGGCCGTAATGTCTAAAAATACGAGCTCATCAGCTTGTTGCTGCTCATAGGAGGCCGCAATGTCTACGGGACTGCCTACGTCTATGAGATTAACAAAATTAACCCCCTTTTTTACGCGCCCATCATCTACATCTAGGCAAGGAATAATCCGTTTCGCTAACATAAAGCTCCTTTCCATCGAGTATTACTCAATATATTCCATCGGTTGCGGTCAATAATTAATTTGAGAGCATCACAATCATTTCTATTATTTCTGCTGATTGTACTCGGCGATTTCCTCTAGTGTAATCGAGCCCTCATACAGAGCCTTACCAACGATGCTATCCATAACACCTTTTTGTTCAAGGGATTTAACATCCCCTAGATTACGAACACCCCCAGAGGCAACGATGCGTGCTGTAGGAAATTCGTTTTGCAAATTTCCAAGTAACTCTTCATTGGCGCCCTGCATGGTACCGTCTCGGTCTACATCGGTAACGATGAAATACTTTGCCCCACCTTCAACCATGGCACCGATTAAATCGGTCATCGGCACGTCGGATTGATCGAGCCAACCTTCAGCGGCGACCTTGCCATTTTTTCCATCTACACCGATAACGATGCGCTCCGCACCGTATTCAGCGATAACCTGCTTTGTAAGCTCCGGATTTTTAAGCGCTACAGAGCCTAAGATAACGCGGTCTACGCCCAAGCTTAAATAGAGGTCAACGGCCTCTTTATCTCGAATGCCACCTCCAATTTCAAGGATGCCTGTGAAAGCTGCACGCACTGCTTTTACAATATCTACATTTACAGGCTTGCCCGCCTTGGCACCATCTAAATCGACGAGGTGCAAGGCTCCAACTTCAGCTGCTTCATATTGTTTCGCTTGGTCTACTGGATCAGGATTGATGACCGTTTCCTGTGCGAAATCGCCTTTATAAAGACGAACACTGCGCCCATCTTGTAAATCTATAGCTGGAAAAATCATAGGTTCTCCTTTATTAAATGACTGTATTAAATAACGCCCTTTGTAGAATTTACGCCTTGAATATCTGGGTTAATAGTAACTGCTTTGCGCAATGCACGGCCCGTTGCCTTAAACATGCTTTCAATAATGTGGTGTGTATTGCGACCATATAAATTGCGCACATGTAAGTTCATAGCAGCGCTCATCGCAAGAGCTTGGAAGAAGTCCTCCACCAACTCTGTTTCAAAGTTGCCACCTAAAACCGGCGTACTCCATTCCCCTTGGAAAATGAGGTATGGGCGACCACTCAAGTCGATTACAACTTGCGTCAATGCTTCATCCATAGGAACCCATGCATCGCCATAGCGCTCAATGCCAGCCTTGTCACCAAGGGCTTTCACCAAAGCCTGACCTAATGCAAGTCCAACGTCCTCAACCGTATGATGAGCATCCACATATGTATCGCCCTTTGCCTCTACCACAAGTCCAAAACGGCCGTGCTTCGCCAATAGCGTCAACATGTGGTCAAAAAAGCCAATCCCTGTGGATATGGAGCTTGTTTGTGCCCCATCAAGGGTAATTTCTACTGTAATATCTGTTTCTTGAGTGGTGCGTTGCACCGTACCTGTGCGTATCATAATATTCCCTCTATTTTTCAAATCGTACTTCGATGGCACGAGCATGCGCTTCGAGACCTTCCGTACGAGCCAATGTAGTAATGTGTTTTGCCACTTCTTCTAAACGTTCTTTCGTAAATTGTGTGAAAGACGTG
>OBJO01000891.1_pt1 | contig 11960 bp, 11 predicted proteins | sample 1481741 | NCBI WGS metagenome assembly OBJO01 (sample SAMN06140803, study PRJEB22556) | human gut metagenome | host: Homo sapiens | place: China: Beijing | collected 2014 | reverse complement strand
CAGACAAAAATATAAGGACTTTTCCAAAGTAAATAAGAGAATCGCAGACTATATACTGAAGGATCCGACCTGTCTTCTCTCATTAACAGCAAACGAAATTGCTAGCAATAGCGAAACTTCTCCAGCATCAGTTACCCGTTTTTCTAAACAATTAGGGTTTGACAGCTGGGAAGAGTTAAAACTATCCATTGCAGCGGTACAAGCTGCCAGTAACGGTAAAAAAGATATTGATCCAATTGTAGCGGCGGATGATTCGGTGGATACTATTTGTATGAAAGTGGAATCTTTATTAAATGCTACGATTGAGGATTTATTTTATACAGTGGATAAACAAGCCTTGGAACGAGCAATCGCGCATGTTAAAAAAGCGGAAAAAATTCATTTGGTTGGAATTGGTGCCTCTTCTTTAACGACTTATAATCTTTATCACAAGTTTAACCGCGCTGGTCGCCAAGCAATTTTTAATTATGATAGTCACATGATGTTGGAGTTTTTAAATTATGCAACGGCACAAGACATTTTGATCACGGTCTCCTATAGTGGTTTGACAAAAGAAGCCTTAATCGCCTGTGAAATTGCCAAAAATAGGGGCGCAACGGTTATTTTTATTACCAGTAACGATGGAGAAAACGTGCGATCATTGAGCGATGAAGTTCTTTTAGTCCCCAATAATGAGCACCTCATTCGAGTTGGGGCTATTTCATCGATTGCTTCGTCAATGGCAATTGGCGATGTTCTGTATTTAGGTTCAATTCAAGATGATTTAGACACAGAAATTGAACGTAATATGATTGAAACGAGTCAACTTGTCAGCCGTCTAAAAGAGAAGTAGGGGTGTGCAAGCAAATGAACTTAGAAGGATTAACGACAGAAGCCAGAAATGAAGCGACTAAAAAGATTGACCAAGTGTCAACATTAGAAATGGTAACTTTAATAAATCAAGAAGACCAAAAGGTAGCACAAGCAATTGAAAAGGTGCTTCCGCAGATCGCTGCAGCAATTGATGCAGCGGCAGAACGATTTAAAAAAAGGGGGCCGTTTAATCTATTGTGGTGCAGGAACGTCTGGACGTTTAGGTGCTTTGGATGCGATTGAATTAACGCCCACATATAGTGTGTCGCCAGAACGCGCATTTGGTATTTTAGCTGGTGGTGAAAAAGCAATGTATCAAGCAATTGAAGGCGCTGAAGACTCGAAAGAATTAGCTATCGAAGATTTAACACAACATCAATTGACTGCCCGAGATGTCGTAATTGCGATTGCTGCTAGTGGTCGGACACCATATGCTGTTTCCGCAATTGAATACGGAAAAAAAGTGGGCGCTCTAACCATTTCAGTTACCTGTAATAATCAAAGTCCGATGAATCAATTGGCGGAAATTGGGATTGCGCCAATTGTAGGACCGGAAGTCATTACAGGATCAACTAGAATGAAAGCGGGTTCAGCACAGAAAATGGTGTTAAATATGTTTTCAACAGGGATTATGGTTAAAGTAGGGAATATCTATCAAAATTTGATGGTCAACGTACAACCAACGAACGAAAAATTAATTCAACGTGCCACGAATATCATTAAAGAAGCAGCAGAAATCGAGGAATCGCAAGCCAAAGAATACTTGGAGGCAGCACAGCTAGAAGTGGCACCAGCCATTGTAATGGCGAAAGCCCACGTTGATTTTCAAAAAGCCAAACAACTATTAGCAGAACATGACGGACGGATTTCAGAAGTTTTAGCATAGAAGTGGTGAACAATGAATCAAATCGCAATTCAAGAAACAATTCAGAGACTGATTAATCAGCAAGTCGTTCCGGGTGTCGCTTGGGGGACGATCACAGAAGATAGCTTATCAGAACAGTATACGGGCTTTTTAGGTAATACTGGTCCATTTGCAAGACAAAAGATTTCATCAGCTAGCCTGTATGATTTAGCGTCCTTAACGAAAGTTATTGGGACAACAAATCGAATGTTACAATTAATCGATACAAATCAGCTTACTTTTTCAACCACTGTGGGGGAAATCCTACCTGATTATCAAGGACTATCTTGTTCGATTGGGGAGCTTCTACTGCATCAGAGCAGACTGCCAGCTGATGTTGTCGATAAGAAAAATGTCACAAAAAAAAGCTTGCAAGAAATCATTTTAACGCATTCGTTATCTGAACGAGGGAAAACCACTTATTCTGATTTAGGGTATTACTTATTGGGAGAAATTATTCAAGTATTGGATCGCTGCTCATTAGAAGAGAGCTTTCAAACATACGTATTTCAACCAATGAACCTACAGCATACAAGTTTTACGGTCAGCGATTTTGCCCAGGCAGTGCCCACAGAGATTACAAAACAACGCGGCGTTATTCAGGGAGTGGTCCACGATTCGAAAGCCTATCAACTAAAAGCGCCAATCGGCAGTGCAGGTTTATTTGCAACTTTACCAGATTTACTCACTTTTGTTCAGTGTTTTATGAACAATCGCTACCCGTCTGGCAAACCATTATTTTCTGAAAAAATGTTCGATGCTCTCTGGTCTATGAATCAAGGGGGCCGTACATTTGGTTGGGAAGTGAAAAAGACGCAAGCAGGGGCAGGCTATTTGTATCATACTGGCTTTACTGGAACGGCGATTGGTATGAAAAAAGAGACCAAAGAAGCCCTAATTTTGTTGACGAATCGGATTCATCCCACTCGTGAAGAACGTGGCTTTCTGAAAGCACGAACAAAAATTTATCAGCAGTATTTTTAGGAGGAAATGATGAAACCAAAATTAATTTTAATGAGCCATGGACGGATGGCAGAAGAAACCTTAGCTTCTACTCAAATGATTGTCGGAGAATTAGCAGACGCTGCGATTGTGTCAATGACCGCAGAAGATGGCTTGAGCGGCACGCAAGCAAAACTGGCAGCAATCTTAAAAGAAGCTGGCAATGTCCCGACGCTTGTATTAGCTGATTTAAAAGGAGGAACACCTTGTAATGTGGCTATGATGGCCATGGGCACTTATCCGCAATTGCGAGTGGTCGCCGGACTTAATTTAGCAATGGCAATTGAAGCAGCCGTGTCACCTGTGGAAAATGTGGATGAATTAGCTGCATATTTAACGCAAATTGGCCAATCTGCGGTGACCACGATTGACTTACCTGAACTAACAGATGAAGAAGAATTTGAAGAATAGCAAAAAGGTGTTGTCTCAAGGACAACACCTTTTTTAAGAACCAGGGATATTCCGCGGTTCGTTTTTGGTTGTAACAAAGAAAAAGAATAGGCTCAGTAAAATAACTAGGATGCCATCGTTAAACATCGGATTTACGAAGTTTAAAATAGCACTTAAGATAACTGGCACGGTAGCACAATACGTAATAATTTTTAAACAATCAATCAAACGTAAAGAATAAAAACGTAATTTTGAATAGAGAGATGCACCGATAGCGGCAATCAGTAAGTCTAAAACTAAACCGATTAGAACAGGGTAGATAGCCACTAAAAAGACAATGAGTTTTGTCCACCAGGGGATCGCTGCTTCACTTAGCGCAGTCTTGATACTCTGAGCGTTAACGCCATCTAAGGTTCCTTTACTATAGGGGAAGATAAATTGGTCGGTGCCTAGAATTGATTCAGTTGCGCCTGAATTTGGTAAGGCGACTACAAATTCATCTTGTAAAAAAGCCAAACCAAACGCATTACCAATTAAATCCTTTTGGACATCAGCGGCTGTACGCTTTCCATCTGGATCAAACGTAAAAATAATCGAGTCGGTTTGATAAATAAAACCAGATTCTTTGGCCTTTGTTTGCAACGTGCCATTTTCAATAGAAAAGTCAGGCAACTTTTCTGCAATTTTTTGGCCATCTTGTTGCACCTCTTGTAGCACAGAAAAGACTTGTTTGGTAATAGGTAGTGCTAAAATAGCACTTAAAAAAACAGCATAGAGAATTACTTTCCAAAACGCCATTTTTTTCGCATGCCGTAATTCTGAAACTGAAAAAAAGGCCTGCTTAAATAATTGCAATGTATTCATTTATTTACTCCTCACATCGTTCTTCTACAGGTCATTCTAGCGAATTTATGAGGGAAACACAAGGTAATCTCCCTCTTTTGTAAAACTTTTCTTTTGGCAAGCAAACTATTTTGTAGAAAGCGGTTCACTCTGTTATCATAATAGTTGTATGAAAGACGTATGTTACATACTAAAAAATAGGGGGATTTAAAAAATGACTTACACATTACCAGAATTACCATATGCTTATGATGCATTAGAACCTTACATTGACGTGGAAACAATGCACTTACACCATGATAAACACCACAACACTTATGTGACTAACTTAAACGCAGCGATTGAAAAACATCCAGAATTAGGCGAAAAATCTGTAGAAGACCTAATTTCAGATATGAATGCTATTCCTGAAGATATCCGTACAGCCGTTCGTAACAATGGTGGCGGTCACGCAAACCATACATTCTTCTGGAAAATTATGGCACCAAATGCTGGTGGACAACCAACTGGCGCTATTAAAGAAGCAATCGATGAAACATTTGGTAGCTTTGATGAAATGAAAGCTGCTTTCAAAACAGCTGCAACTGGCCGCTTTGGTTCAGGTTGGGCTTGGTTAGTTGTGAATAACGGTAAATTAGAAATCACTTCAACACCAAACCAAGATTCACCATTAATGGATGGCCAAACACCTGTTTTAGGTCTTGACGTTTGGGAACATGCGTATTACTTAAAATATAAAAACGTTCGTCCAGATTACATTGAAGCATTCTGGAACGTTGTTAACTGGGATAAAGTAAACGAACTTTTTGCAGCAGCAAAATAAGTTTGCCAATTGTGAAGGAAAGAGTCAAATGACGGCTGTCATTTGACTCTTTCCTTTTAAAAATCCAGGGTCGAAATAGTTGTTCGTTTATGGCATACTAAAGTAAGTAGGGAAAGATAACGGATACATAAAGAAGGAGCTAAAAAAATGAATGTTATGATGCAAAAAGTACACGGGTCAGAAAATGATTTCTTTTTATTGGATGAAACACAGTTTGAGCGTTCTTTAACCGCTGAGGAAATTGAGCAATTACGCATCCAGTTATGTTCGCGGGAAACAAGATTATTGGCGGGAGCAGATGGGTTACTTTTGGTAGGAGAAGGGACTCACGGCACGTCCAATGCTAGAATGCGAGTGATTAACAGCGATGGTAGTGAAGCAAGCATGTGCGGGAACGGCTTGCGTACGGTTGCCCGTTATTTAGCTGAAAAAAACCAAGAAAAATCATTTACAGTTGAAACAATGTTTGCAGATTTGAAAGTACGTCAAGCCCCCAGTTTAGCTGAAGAAGTAGCGACTTACCAAGTGGAAATTTCGCCAGTAAGTTTTGAAGCAGTCACTATCCCAATGCATTTAGGGGTCCAAACATTAATTGATGAAATCGTACCAGCCTTATCTAACACCATTCGCTTTACAGCGGTAGCAGTGCCTAATCCGCACCTTGTAGCATTTGTGGATCACGAAACCTTAAATGGTCCAGAATTTGAACGAATCGCTACCTATGTAAATAATGAAAATCCGTATTTTCCAGAAGGGATAAATGTGAGTTTTGTTGAAATTCTTGGCAAAAATCAACTATTTGTTCGAACGTATGAACGTGGTGTAGGTTTTACAAGTGCTTGTGGGACAGCTATGTGCGCAAGTAGTTTACTTTATACGTTATTGAAAGATGGTGTTTTTTATGAAGAAATAACCGTCAAAAATGCTGGAGGTATGGTGAAAACAGTCGTCCACGAAACGTCTGATGGCAGTTATTGGATGGAATTAATTGGGAATGCCACGATTACGCATTTGATTGAAGGATCACTGACTGATTTACTAAATGGTGCATTTGAGAAAATAACTATCACTGAAACGAATGAACAGAAACATTATCAAGAATTTCTGCAAACACTTTCTCAAAAATAACAATTGTTCCTTGATAAAGCGCTCTTTTATTTTACAATTGTGTTAAGTTCTTGTTCCAAAAAATAAAAAATATTGCTTGAATAAGCAAACTATGAGAAAATAAAGGGCATGAATTAAGAATTATTCTTAGATAAACGAGGAAGTGTCTTATGAAACTATGGAAAAAAGTAGTACTGGGCTTCTTGAGCGTCTTGCTAGTGGTAGTAGCTGGGGTATGTGCTTACGGGATTAAGATGTATTCAGATGCCAATTCAACAATTAATGGGATCTATCAATCAGTTAACCGTAAGTCCAATAAAGGAGCCACGGCTAATATTGATGCGCAAGAACCATTCTCTGTTCTTTTAATGGGGATTGACACAGGCGATTTAGGCCGAACAGAACAAGGTCGTTCAGATACTACAATGGTTGTAACCATCAACCCGAAAGAAAACAAGTCCACAATGATCAGTTTGGATAGAGATATTCTAACAGATATTGTTGGAAATGACACACAAGACAAATTGAACCATGCCTATGCATTTGGTGGCGCCGAAATGGCGATTAATACAGTCCAAGAATTACTGGATATTCCCATCCATCATTATGTATCCATCAATATGAAAGGGTTAAAAGACCTGATTGATGCGGTAGGCGGTATTGAAGTAGATAATACGATTGGTGAATTTACGTTGGACGGTATTACTGTTCCAGCAGGTAAAATCAAGTTAGATGGCACGACAGGTTTGGCTTATGCGCGGATGCGTCACGAAGATCCTGAAGGAGATGTGGGTCGTCAACGCCGCCAACGAGAAGTTGTTGAGAAAATTGTGCGCAAAGTCATGAGTTTTGACGGTGTTTCAAAATATCGAAAAATTCTTGATGCTGTTGAAGCCAATGTAAAAACAGACTTAACTTGGGATGACATGATGGACATCCAATCAAAATATTTGTCTGCCTTTAAAACAATTGACTCTGAACAATTACAAGGATACAGTGCAACTATTGATGATATTTATTATCAAGTCCTAGATCCAAATAGTTTATACAAAACACAAACAACACTTAGAAAACAACTTGGTTTAAAAGAACATGCTTCTGAACGTGAAAAAGATTTAGCCTTTTATAATCAGTTTAGCTATGCTGTTACAGATACTGCACTGATTGGTGAATCTGGTGATTCAAGTGTCAATAGCTCTACTAGTTCGAGTAGCACAGCGGACACCACAGCCGGACAAACAGAATACAACGGCAATACGCAACAAGCAGCAGAAGGAGCCTATGATCCGAATACGTACGTTGACCCAAATACGTACACAGATCCAAACGCTTATGCTGATCCAAATACGTATGTGGATCCCGACGCACCACAATATTAATCTGTTAAACAAGCTCGAAAACTTCTATTTCTGATGGAAATAGAAGTTTTTTTCTTTTATTCTAGAAATTTTTTTCAGAAGGTGTTATAATTGGACTATACCAAAATAAACCGTAAGGAGCGTGTCAAAATGCAAATTATCCGTGTAGCAAATGCAGAAGAAGGCGGCAAAAAAGCGTTTGAATTAATTAAAGAAGGTATGAACAATGGTGCGAAAGTTTTAGGCTTAGCAACAGGTAGTACACCAGAAACATTATATAAAGAAATGACAGCAAGTGATGTCGACTTTACAGAAATGACTTCTGTAAACTTAGATGAATATGTTGGTTTAGGTGGCGAAGATGAGCAAAGTTACCGTTATTTCATGAACAAACACTTATTTGACAAAAAACCATTTAAAGAAACATTTGTACCAAATGGTAAAGCAGAAGATTTAGATGCTGCTTCCGCAGAATATGAAAAAATTATCGATGCACATCCAGTAGATATCCAAATCTTAGGTATTGGTCAAAATGGACACATTGGTTTCAACGAACCAGGCACACCTCTAGATAGCTTAACACATGTCGTTGAGTTGACTGAATCAACAATCAACGCAAACAAACGTTATTTTGACAAAGTAGAAGATGTCCCAACACGTGCTGTTTCTATGGGGATTGGCTCAATCATGAAAGGTAAAAAAATGATTTTAATGGCTTATGGCGAAGCAAAAGCAGAGGCCATTAAAGGAATGATTGACGGACCAGTAACAACAGACATGCCAGCAAGTGCATTACAAAACCATCAAGATGTTGTTGTAATCATTGATGATGCAGCTGCAAGTAAATTATAATCGTTGATGAAAAAGAACTTGAAACATAAGGATTTCCTTATGTTTCAAGTTCTTTTTTTGTTATACTGGAAGTAATAGAAGAAGAGGTGAAAAGGATGTTACAGCTAACAATTCCAGAAATTATTTTACGGTTAGTCCTAGCGATGGTGATGGGTGGCGCAATTGGTTTTGAAAGACAATATAAGAATCGCCCAGCAGGGATGCGCACTCACATTTTAGTTTGTATGGGCGCGGCTATTATTGCGTTAATTCAGTCGCAAATTGCAATCAATGCATTGAAAGATGCGTTAGCTAATCCGGCTTTGACGGGGGTCATTCGTTCAGATCAAGCAAGGTTGATCGCACAAGTTGTAAGTGGAATCGGCTTTTTAGGTGCTGGAACCATCATTGTAACGAAACAAAGTGTCACCGGATTGACGACAGCAGCGTCACTATGGACCGTTGCTGGTTTAGGGATCGCGGTGGGCATGGGCTACTATACGATTGCCTTAACAAGTTTTATCGGTGTATTATTTGCCTTAACCATTGTCAAACGAATTATTCACGTACCAACAATCAAAAAATTAGAAATTCGCTATCAACATAAACAAGAAACCAAAGAATTTATTAATCAGTATTTTGAAGAAAAACATATTGAAATTTATGATGTGAATTTCAATGTTTCTTGGGTAGATGATACAAAAATCTATACGAATATCTATACTATTGATTTGCCTAAAGGCCTAACGTATGCCGATGTTATCGAAGATCTATCTGTTTCAAATAATGTAACAAAATTACGATTGATTAATGTGTAGAAACATCTATTTATAATTAATGACAACCGCTATAAGTTAAAATGCTTATGGCGGTTTTCTTCTAGGACCTAGGACTGATTTTTTAAGTTTAATATTTCAAAAAGATTACAAAAGAGTTATGATTGTATTACGAGTTAGAAAGAAAGGTGATAAGTAAGATGAATAAAAAAAATAAATTTCTTAGTATTATTGTTGTTGTCGTTGTGATTATTGGTGCATTTGTGATGAAAGCTTATAATCAATTGATTACTTTAGATAATAAAGTCGAAGCAGAATGGTCACAAGTAGAGAATGTAATGCAAAGACGTGCTGATTTAATTCCTAATCTTGTCAGTAGTGTTCAAGGCAGTATGACTCAAGAAAAAGAAGTTTTAAAAGAAATAACGGAAGCACGTAAAGCATACGCAGGAGCAAAATCTTCTTCTGAAAAAGGGCAAGCAAATGAGCAAATTGAAAAAGGATTAGGTAATTTTGTTACAGTATTGAATGAAGATTACCCAAAGTTAGCTTCTTCTGAAAATGTCAAAACCTTAATGACTCAATTAGAAGGATCTGAAAATCGAATTTCTGTTGAACGCCGTAACTATATACAAGCTGTTGAAACATATAACCAACAGATTTCAAAATTCCCTGATAAAATAATTGCAAAACTTTTAGGATTTGAGAAGAAAACTAACTATGTTGCGACAGAGCAGGGAAAAGAAGTACCACAAGTGGAATTTAAATAAAAAATTTGTAGAAAATTTGGGTTAAAAGAAAGAAGTGAGGAAGGTTGGATAAAAAAGTCGAAAAAATTCAAGAAAAAGTTCGTTTGTTTTATAAAAAGCATCAGCGGAATACAACGATTGTTGTGGTAATTAGTTTAAGTATGATTTTAATATTAGGAATGGCTGCTTGGTATGAAGGAAAGGGAATCTCTTATGAAGCAAAACAAACTGCACTGAGAGAGAAGCAACATGCCTTACAAAAAAAGAGAGACGATATTTTAGCAGGGAAAATGACTGAAGCGTCAACCCAGACAACAATAAATAACTTTTCTAAACAAGAAATAACTGGTGAAAATGAATTAGTGACAATTACTGGAACGAATAGGCAGTTGAACATTAATGATGCTAATATCTATGTTTCAGATAATGCAGGTATTGTCTCAAATCAACTTAAACAGAAAATGTTTCAATTGAATCAACAATTGTTGGAAAATGCGAATGGCGCACAATTTATGCTTATTACCGTTCCTGCGTTACCTAGTGGGGAATCTGTTGAATCTTACAGCAATAAGATTGCTAATCAATTAGGTGTAGGGGATCGTGAAAAAAATAATGGTGTGGTTTTTCTAATGGCAATTGAGGATCGCGAGTCTCGCTTGGAAGTTGGATATGGCTTAGAGAGTATTTTAACGGATAGCTATGCGGATGATATTATTAATAATGAAGAAGTAAAAGAGGCTTTTAGAGACGAGGATTATAATACAGGTCTCAATAAAATTATTGATCAAGTATCGGCTGCAATCAATTCAAAAACCGCACAAGTGGATAATGAATTAACAAATATACAAACAGAGTTAAACACTAACACAACGAAAAGAAATGTTCTTTTAATGGCAAGTATTGCTGGGATGCTCATTTGTGCTGTTTATATTTTACAAATTTTAAGAACAAGAAAACTTGTTAAAAAAATGTATCAAGATTATTTGAATTGTTTACCAACAAAGGCTGTCCTAAATAACTCAGAACAGACAAAGAAAGTATTAAATAAGATGAAAAAGACTTCTTTTTATTGTTTATATCTTAATGGAGCAACGTTATTTGCCACAAAAGGGAAAATAAGACGTGCCACTAAGCGTGGTTCTTTACTAAGTATATATCCAAATGCAAAAAAACAATCTTTTGGGCGTTTATTAGTAGGAGATACTTTATATAGTTATGATGGTAGTGTTTTGACGTATGCTTATTTAAACTCACAATACAATCCGTCTAATCATAGTAGTTCTGGTAGCAGCAGTGGTGGTTCATTCGGTGGCGGCTCATTCGGCGGTGGCGGTGCCTCAGGAAGTTGGTAAAATAAAAAGCTAGAAACGTTGATCGTTTCTAGCTTTTTGCTATTTATCTAAACCGTAAAGATAGTCATCATCTTTCATGGCTTCAACTGTTCCTAGTAAATAGCCATTTCCTACTTGGGAGAAGAAGTCATGGTTGCTAGTTCCTGTCGAAATACCATTCATTACAATCGGGTTCACATCATTGGCTGTATCCGCAAATAAGGGATCCATACCTAAGTTCATTAAAGCTTTGTTGGCGTTGTAACGTAAAAAGGTTTTTACTTCTTCGGTCCAACCTAAGTCATCATATAATTCTTCTGTATAACGTTCTTCGTTTTCGTACAATTCGTAAAGTAAATTATACATCCAGTCTTTTAGTTTATCTTGCTCATCTTCTGGTAATTCATTAAATCCTAATTGGAATTTATAGCCAATATACGTGCCGTGCACTGATTCATCACGGATAATCAATTTAATAATTTCAGCGACGTTCGCTAGTTTATTGTTTCCTAAATAGTAAAGAGGAGTGTAAAACCCAGAATAGAATAAAAACGTTTCTAAAAATACACTAGCAATTTTTTTCTCTAACGAAGTGCCGTTTTTATAAATTTCGTTAATCCGTTCTGCTTTATATTGCAGATGTTTGTTGGTATTTGTCCACTCAAAAATATCATCAATCTCTTTTTTTGTATTTAATGTACTGAAGATAGAAGAATAACTTTTGGCATGGACAGATTCCATGAATTGGATGTTATTTAAGACGGCTTCTTCATGGGGCGTCCGCACATCATTTCTCAGTTGATCCATGCCGCTTTCTGATTGAACAGTATCTAATAAAGTTAAAATCGTTTAGCCGTAGCGCCAAATGGTTCAATTTCATATATTAATGATACTAGTGCCAGCATTCATCCAATTACTCGCATGATTGAAGAACGTCAAGAGAAGAAAATTGGTAAGATCTACTATCCAGCGCCTTATTTAGCTAATGATACAA
>OBJO01000887.1_pt1 | contig 11975 bp, 15 predicted proteins | sample 1481741 | NCBI WGS metagenome assembly OBJO01 (sample SAMN06140803, study PRJEB22556) | human gut metagenome | host: Homo sapiens | place: China: Beijing | collected 2014 | reverse complement strand
GGCCCTTCGGAGATCATGGCCGACTGATAAAGAGGTGCAATCCCGATAGCCTAAATTAATTTAAAAGGAGAAATTTATAGTATGAACGACAAATGTGTGGTATTGAATGCAAAGAAAATGAATTTTGATGGAAAGCTGGATTTTTCCGTTTTATCTTCTGATGTTACAGTATATGATGATACTGGCATGCGGAAATCATGACAATTTTACCAGAAATCTTCAGGTTCCGCATGTTGAGGTAAACGGAAAAACACTTGGTGTTATAGGTGCAGGACACATTGGCAGAAAAGTTATCCAGATCGCACAGGCTTTGGATATGAACATACTTGTATATACCAGGACACCGAGAGAGGATGAGAAGGGGATCCACTATGTATCGCTTGAGGAATTACTCAAGAATAGTGATTATATTTCTATGCACTGTCCATTGACGGAAAGTACAAAACATATGATAAACAAAGAGTCTTTATCACTTATGAAACCCTCAGCATTTATCATTAATACTTCAAGAGGTGCACTTATTGATGAGACTGCTCTTATAGAAGCATTGGAAAATGGTACGATTGCAGGAGCCGGACTTGATGTTCAGGAAACTGAACCACCTGAAGAGAACAGCCCTCTTTATACTATGGATCAAGTCCTCTTGACGCCACATATGGGATGGAAAGGACTTGAGACAAGACAGCGGTTGGTTTCTATTCTGGCGGATAATATAAAGCAGTTTATGGAAGGGAATCCGATCAATGTTGTATCAGGTCTATAGGATCTGGCAGTAAAGTGATGATATAACTTCCGGGTTTGCAGAGTGAAAAAATATAATTATAATCAATAAGTCAGTGCTTTGATATCTTCTTCCGATACAGCGGGAATAACATAAACAATAGAATTCATAAGAAGAACGCTACAATCCATATTCTGAAAACACGGAAAACAGAAAGCAGTGTGCGTAAGATATTCTTACCGAAGAGTGTCGCAAATATGCTGGTAGACTGGAAAGCTGAGCAGGATGAAATGAAAGAAATCCCGGGTGACGAATATATGTACTATAATCTCCCACCGGTTGTATCTCACAGTTTTCGTCATAGCAGTGTAACTTATAAGTTGAAACTGAATGGTGGAGATCATTCAAAAGAGCCTGTGCAATACCGATTCTTCGGAGCATCCCACCAGAATATGTTTTGAGTTTTTTATTTTTGACATCCTTCAGTCCCCGATCCTCATTTTCCAGTTCCAGTGAAAAATCCTCTCTTCTTATCACTGCTGCATCCGTCGTGATATCCTTCGATTCCCCCTTTTTTAATTTCACAGTAAACCATGCCGCATCCGCTGCATCATCCCCTTCCTTTTGCATAATCTCTCGGAAGTGCTTTCAGAGTCGCCATATAATTCAAAAAACGAACTGCGGTAAAATCTCCATAATATCCAAAATCCTGTGGCAAGTATCCCAATAACCGGCGATATTCTGTGCCCATATCCGATATACGGATATTATCACAGGTAATGCTTCCGTTTGTCGGCTGTAAAATTCCGCAAATCAACCGCATTAATGTTGTTTTTCCTGCTCCATTTTCCCCCAACAAACCATAGACTCCATTTGTAAATGTAAATGTAAATGTAAATGTAAATGTGAATGTGAATCCTCTGACTGCATCTTTCTCCCTATCCCTTTTTTGTACATCCACCAGCTTTATCCAATGCTCAAAGCACTTCTGCTCCAGCGTATTTTCTCAATTCCGGCTGACACGCTCCTGATTGTGTTCTTGAAATACTCTCAGGAACTGCGTGACTTCTGTGGCTTTGATGTTGTACCAGATGGTTCAAAATTCACTCGCTTTGAACAGGATTTCTTATTGGACTTACAATCTATGTTCGATCATCTTATTGATCTGACCGAACCGATCTGCCAAAAACTGAATCCGGCTCTTGCTGACATGACAATCTTCGATACCTCCGGCATTGAAGCATGGGTTATGGAAAATAATCCAAAATACGCAAACCGTATTATCAAACAGTTAAAGGCTTTTGCAAAGGCAAACAACCTTGATAAAAGCTATGATCCTTATAAGGCTGCCTATGGCTCCATGCCTACGCATGCTGCTTCGAATCAGGCAATCCAACAGATGTACATCAACGGTCACTTCTGTTAAGTCGGTCAGAAACTCCGGATAAGATAAGCAGATCCCCGGAGGAGTCCGGGGAGAGAAAGCGTATGTTCAGCAGGTTACACAACCTGCAAAAAGAAATTTCACATTTTGTTGCACACGCAGATAGTGATAGCTTTCTTTATGGCAGGATGTTATACTAAAGAAAATCAAAGGTGTTTCCTGAAAGAGCATAAGTTACTCGGAAAGGGAAAATATGGAATATGAGAAAGTGGAATTGCTGGGACTGAAGGATACGTTGGAACATTTACTGGATTTTATCTGGAAAATGGAGACGAGTCCACCGTATTTTTATGGGATTTTTGACAGGATGAAGAATAATATCGAATTATTCTTATGCGTGCAGGCAGAGGATGTGGAGTATCTGCTTGAGATCCTGGACAGGGACTGGAAAGAGGCAAATCGGAAACTGATCGGGATCCAGTATTATGATGTCCGGGAAAATAATCCTTCAGTTGACCTGGAAGAGTGCTTTTATCTCTCAGGTATGATCGCAGAGATGAGCCGGTTCTTTGAACGGAATGAAAGAAAGAGACGGGAGAAAGCACTGTATCAGAGATGGAGAGAAGAAAGAGAGGATGAGGAGAATGCCATCATTTTTGGATGATATTTCCAGCTTTTACGGAACAGGTGAGAAGAATGAAAAAGGACAGACGCTGGAAGAATTTCTGAAGGAGTATGATCCGTATCAGTATAAAAATCCCTGTGCGACGACGGATATGGTCTTATTTTCTTATGCAGGTGAAAAGCCGGATACGGATGCATTAAAAGTACTTCTGGTCTGCAGGAAGAATCATCCAAGTATCGGATATTGGGCATTGCCCGGCGGATTTGTGGAATTGTATGAGAATCTGGAAGATACGGCACGAAGGGAACTGGAGGAGGAGACCGGGGTGAAAGGACTTCCGGTGGAACAGTTTGCCTGTTATGGAGATTATCAGAGAGATCCGAGAGCAAGAGTGATAACGACAGCTTATTTTTCCCTGGTGAATGAAAAAGAAGTGCGAGTAAAGGCAGGGGATGATGCAGCGGATGCGGCATGGTTTACTGTGAAATTAAAAAAGGGGGAATCGAAGGATATCACGACGGATGCAGCAGTGATAAGAAGAGAGGATTTTTCACTGGAACTGGAAAATGAGGATCGGGGACTGAAAATCAGGGCGGTGATCTGCAAAGAAGAGCGGCAGGGGCTGGTAAGAGAACGGAAATATAAAGTAAAAGAAGGCGGAATGGTCGCAGTAGATCATGCAGCGATTCTTACGCAGGCATTGGAAGTGATTCAGCAGAGAATCCGAAAAAATTCTTGTACTTGTGGATAGAACGGTTTTGTGATAAGATATTCTTCATGAATGTTATAGGTTATTAGGAGGATAAGATGGAGAACGAAGCTGTTTCAAAGAATTTTATAGAGCAGGAAATAGATAAAGATCTGGCAGAAGGCGTTTACGATCACGTATGTACGCGTTTCCCGCCGGAACCGAACGGATATCTGCATATCGGACATGCAAAATCAATTCTTTTGAATTATGGTCTTGCACAGAAGTATGGCGGAACGTTCCATATGCGTTTTGATGATACAAATCCTACAAAGGAAAAGACGGAGTTCGTTGAGTCTATTAAGGAAGATATCCAGTGGCTTGGGGCAGACTGGGGAGAGCATCTGTATTTTGCGTCAGATTATTTTGACCAGATGTACGAGTGTGCTGTAAAACTGATCAAAAAGGGAAAAGCATTCGTATGTGACCTGACAGCAGAGCAGATGAGAGAATATCGTGGAACTCTGACAGAGCCTGGAAAAGAGAGTCCATACCGTAACCGCTCTGTAGAAGAGAACCTTGAATTATTTGAAAATATGCGTGCGGGAAAATATCAGGATGGAGAAAAGGTTCTCCGTGCAAAGATTGATATGGCATCACCGAATATCAATATGCGTGATCCGATCCTTTATCGAGTAGCCCGCATGACGCATCATAATACGGGAGATAAATGGTGCATTTATCCGATGTATGATTTTGCACATCCGATCGAGGATGCAATCGAGGGAATTACTCATTCTATCTGTACCCTGGAGTTTGAGGATCACAGACCATTGTATGACTGGGTCGTAAGGGAGTGTGAATTCGAGAATCCTCCAAGGCAGATCGAGTTCGCAAAGTTATATCTGACAAATGTTGTAACTGGAAAGCGTTATATTAAGAAACTGGTAGAAGACGGAATCGTAGACGGATGGGATGATCCACGGCTGGTTTCTATTGCAGCTCTGAGAAGACGTGGTTTTACTCCGGAATCTATCAAAATGTTTATTGAATTATGTGGAGTATCCAAGAGCCAGAGCTCTGTAGATTATGCGATGCTTGAGTATTGTATCCGTGAGGATCTGAAGATGAAGCGTCCACGTATGATGGCAGTGCTTGATCCGATTAAACTGGTAATCGACAATTATCCGGAAGGACAGGTTGAGTATCTGGATGTTGCGAACAATCTTGAGAACGAAGAACTGGGACAGAGAAAAGTTCCGTTCTGTCGTGAACTTTATATTGAGCGGGAAGATTTTATGGAAGAGCCGCCGAAGAAGTATTTCCGTCTGTTCCCGGGAAATGAAGTTCGTCTGATGCATGCATATTTTGTTAAGTGTGAGAGCTTTGTGAAAGATGAAAACGGCAATATAACGGAAATTCACTGCACGTATGACCCGGAGACAAAAGCAGGAAGCGGATTCACAGGACGTAAAGTAAAGGGAACGATCCACTGGGTTCCGGCACCTTATGCACAGAAAGCAGAGGTAAGACTTTATGAGAATCTTGTAGATGAGGAAAAAGGTGTATACAATAAAGAAGACGGTTCACTGAATCTGAATCCGAATTCACTTACTGTAATAAAGGATGCGTATGTAGAACCAAGTTTTGCAGATGCAAAGGCTTATGACAGTTTCCAGTTTGTAAGAAATGGATATTTCTGCATCGATGCGAAGGATTCTACGGCAGAATATCCGGTATTTAACAGGATTGTTTCACTGAAGAGTTCATTTAAACTTCCAAAATAAATAAAAAGAGTAGAAAACAGCCCTGCCGAGCCGGTGAACCGGAACAGCAGGGCTGTTTGATATTGTGGGGAAATGGTAAATAGTTTCGTGAACCTTTTAAACCATGGTGGCAAAGAATCTTATCTGTCAGTTCCCTTCCTGAGTCTCTTTGGTAAGGGAGACATATCCACGATCAGAGACCGGTTTCAGATCTCCGTCAAGACTAAAATCTTCTGTAAAATCAGTTTCTTCATTTTCCAGAGATTCCATATCCTGCTTGGTTGAAGACTTGCAAAAGTATGCAAGAATAAAACCGATAAAAGAACCAATGGCTGCAAGTGTCAAAAATACTTTAAATCCCTTTTTCAATTCCGGGGTCTCCTTTCTGATGAGATAATCTGCTTTATGACCTGTAATCAGGCTGATTTTCATTTTAATACTTTTTCAGAGGGATTACAATAAGAGGAAATGTAAAAAAAAGAGAAATAATATTTTACATCCCTGCAAAAGTATAGTATAATTCATAAGGTGGTAGAATTTATAAGTACCGCTCATAAATATTGACAAGCGACATACGCAGGAGGGTTTGAAATGGTAAAAGCAGTAGTTGGTGCGAACTGGGGCGATGAAGGAAAGGGCAAAATTACAGATATGCTCGCCAGAGAGGCTGATATTATTGTTCGTTTTCAGGGTGGTGCGAATGCAGGCCATACGATTGTGAATGATTACGGGAAATTTGCACTGCATACACTGCCGTCAGGAGTTTTCTATGGTCATACGACCAGCATCATTGGAAATGGTGTGGCACTGGATGTTCCGCATCTTTTCGCAGAAGTACAGTCTGTTGTAGAAAAGGGCGTTCCGATGCCGAAGATTCTTGTATCCGACAGAGCACAGATGGTAATGTCTTATCATAAGAATTTTGACGCATATGAGGAGGAAAGACTTGGAGGAAAGTCATTCGGCTCTACAAAGTCCGGTATTGCTCCGTTTTATTCAGATAAGTATGCAAAGATCGGATTTCAGGTAAGTGAGCTGTTTGATGAGGAACTTCTGAAGGAAAAAGTTGTACGTGTGGCAGAGCAGAAGAATGTACTGCTTGAGCATTTATATCACAAACCGCTGATCAATCCTGATGAGTTATATAACGAACTGATGGAATACAAAAAAATGGTGGAGCCATATGTAGCGAATGTATCTCTGTTCCTCCATGAGGCACTGAAAGAAGGAAAGACGATCTTACTTGAAGGACAACTGGGATCTATGAAAGATCCGGATCATGGAATTTACCCGATGGTTACATCTTCTTCCACACTGGCCGGATATGGTGCAATCGGTGCAGGAATCCCGCCATATGAGATCAAGCAGATTGTTACAGTCTGCAAGGCATACTCCAGTGCTGTAGGTGCAGGTGCATTTGTAAGTGAGATCTTTGGTGATGAGGCGGACGAGCTGAGAAGACGCGGCGGTGACGGCGGAGAGTTCGGTGCTACAACAGGACGTCCGAGAAGAATGGGATGGTTTGACTGTGTTGCATCCAAGTATGGCTGCAGAATGCAGGGAGCAACAGACGTAGCATTTACGGTACTTGATGTACTTGGTTACCTGGATGAGATTCCGGTTTGTGTAGGTTATGAAATTGACGGAGAGGTTACAAAAGAATTTCCGGTGACACATCTTCTTGAGAAAGCAAAACCAGTGTATAAGGTTCTTCCAGGATGGAAAGAAGATATCCGCGGTATTAAAAAGTATGAAGATCTTCCGGAAAACTGCCGTAAATATATTGAATTCATTGAGAAAGAGATTGAATATCCGATCACGATGATCAGTAACGGACCGGGAAGAGATGACATTATTTACCGTAATAAATAAGAATTTCTATAACAAAAAGCATATGAATCTATAATAAAAGCAGGGAATATCTGTGCCGGAGAGCAGAGATATTCCCTGTTTTAACTTTTATCTAACATTATTTGAATCATATTTTAATAGAGAGTGAAATATAATATAAAGCCGGGGATTTGAATTTGATCCGGCAATCTGATAAGAGGAGGTAGACCGATGCGTAAGAACAGTGAGGAAAAACCGATAGACATCATATCAATGGAAGAATACCTGAAGAAAAGACAAGTAGTAAGGCAACCGGAGACGGTCTGGGAGGGCTGGAGAGAAAAATCTGCCAGTGCATTGAAACTGGCAGATATCTTTTATGTCTGAGAGCTAATCATTTCTGTCATCATGGTCATTCCCGAAAAGGCGGGAGAACAGAACAAATCCGTAAAGAACGACAGGTACAAGAATGGTGGCTGCAACCGAACCTTTCAAAAGATCTGAAGCGAGCGGTGAATCGATCAGTGAAAAGATAAGAGTACTAAGATACATGGCGACAAGAAATATGACACCGATCAGAGCCAGAATACGTTTTGCCTTTTTCATTGTAGAACCTTTCTAAAAATAAAAATCAATTATCGTGTAATGAGCGATTCCTTTTGAAAATAAAAGGATCAACTATATTCAGTATACACAAAAAAACAGTTTACGGCAAACGGAAATTGTTATATAATGAATAAGCGATTGAATTCGAATTATTTATTTAGAGACAAAGGAGCAATATACAATGAGCGAAAAAAGTTTATTAGATCAGTGGCGTGATATGGCGTATGACAGAAATCTTTCCAAGAATGAACTGGAGACATTCTGGAGCAGATATTTTACGATTGAGAAAAAAATATATGAGCAGCTTCTTGACAATCCGGAAGAGGAAGTAAGAGGAACTGTAAAGGAACTCGCAGAGAAATATGGTCAGGACGTGATGACGATGGTAGGATTCCTGGATGGAATTAATGACAGTCTGAAAGTTCCGAACCCGATCGAGACGATGGATGAGAATACAGATGTTACTTTAGTTTTTGATAAAGAGATGCTTTACAAGAACATGGTAGATGCAAAAGCTGACTGGCTGTATGAACTGCCGCAGTGGGATAAGATCTTTGATGCTGATACAAAGAAAAAGCTGTATCGTGAGCAGAAGCAGTCAGGCACAGTCCGTAAGGCTAAAAAGATCGGCAGAAATGAGCCTTGTCCATGTGGAAGTGGAAAGAAATATAAATATTGCTGTGGAAAGAATGCATAAAAAAATGTATAAAATGTTCTAAAGTCCGGCATACTGATACTGATTCTGTAAATAAGAGGAGGTAATCAGTATGCCGGATTTAAAATGTACGGTACAGACATGTGTGCACAACTACAAGTTCCTGTGCGATTTGGACAAGATTCAGGTGGGAGGAGATACTGCAAAGACTGCACAGGAGACCTGTTGCGACAGCTTTCAGGAGAGAAAAGAAGGCAGTTATATGAATGCAGCAGTTTCAGACCGGTCTCCTTCTGATCTTTGTAGTGTTGACTGTAAGGCAACAGAATGTATGTATAATGAGGATTGTCAGTGTCATGCAGGAAAGATCAGTGTGGAAGGCAGTGATGCCTGTCATTGTGAAGGCACAGAGTGTGCGACTTTCCAGTGCCGCTAATATTTGAAAAAGGAAAGATAAAATGAATCAGAAGAGATTACCGGTCATGGAATGAAGTGTATGGTGATCCTGAAAGGGTATGTGAAAGAATTTTGCTTTTTCATATGCCCTTTTTCAGCGGTTGACTCTTATAGGTCAGCCGCGTTATAATCTACATATGCGTAAAGGAAAGGAAGGAAAAAGATGGAGGAAAAGAAAGCCGGGGAAAAATTTCCTGAATATGATAAGTCGGACACTGTGCTTTCACCAAAGGAACAGTTACTTTCGGCTCAGAAAAGATCTTCAAATTTTAAAGAGCAGGTAATTAAAAGTATGGCGATGTTCTTTGTGGTGGCGGCATGCATTTTATTCTATTTTGCGTTGTTGCGTCTGAGCGAGATATCGTATGCAGTGAAGTCATTTCTATCGGTTGCGAAACCGATTATTTACGGACTGGCGATCGCATATCTGCTGAATCCGATCGTCAAGGTGATTGACAGTAAATTAGTTCCGTTTTTTGAAAAAAAATGTCCGAAGATGAAACGGAAAGAAACTTTTTCAAGAGGAGTGGGAATTTTAGTATCACTGGTTCTGCTTGTGGCGGTAATTGTAGCCTTGCTGAATATGATGATTCCACAGCTTTATACCAGTATCCGGGATATGATCGTCAATGTACCGAGTCAGATGAACCGTTTTGTAAAAGCATTTAATGAAATGCATTCCTCAGATTCCACAGTCGGTAAGATCCTTGAAAATGTGATGAAAGAGGCAACGACTTTTATCCAGAATTGGATGCGGACAGATCTGATGGATAAAGTGAATGAATGGATGACGCAGCTTACTGCAGGGGTGATTCTGATGGTACGTGAAATCCTGAATTTTATCATTGGAATGATCGTGTCCATTTATGTCCTTTTCAGTAAAGAAAAGTTCATGTGCCAGGCAAAGAAGCTCGTTTATGCAATTTTCAGACCGACAAAGGCGAACCTGATTTTGCATGTCGGAAGCAAAAGTAATGAGATTTTTGGTGGATTTATTATTGGTAAGATCATTGATTCTGCAATTATTGGAGTACTTTGCTTTATCGGGCTGTCGATTTTAAATATACCATATACGCTGTTGGTCAGTGTAATTGTAGGTGTGACGAATGTCATTCCATTTTTCGGACCTTATATTGGGGCGATTCCAAGTGCGTTGCTGATCTTTCTTGCAGATCCGGTAAAGGGAGTTTATTTTGTTATTTTTATTATTTTGCTTCAGCAGTTTGACGGAAATATCCTTGGACCAAAGATCCTTGGAAATTCAACTGGACTTTCTGCATTCTGGGTTGTATTTTCTATCCTGATCGCAGGAGGATTATTTGGAATCCCGGGTATGCTCCTGGGAGTACCTACATTTGCAGTGATTTATTATATCATCAGTATGGTTGTGAATCGAAAACTGAGAAAAAAGCAGCTTCCTACAGATACCGACAGCTATGATGAGCAGGGATATGTACAGGCAGACGGATCTTATGTACATATGGAGGAAAATATATTAAAAGAAAAGGGAGATGAGCCATATGCCGATTCGAGTACAAAATGATTTACCTGTAAAGGAGATCCTTGAGCAGGAGAATATTTTTGTGATGGATGAATTCAGGGCAGCACATCAGGATATCCGACCTATCAGTATCGGGTTGTTAAACCTGATGCCTTTAAAAGAAGATACAGAGTTGCAGATTCTGCGGGCGTTATCAAATACACCGCTGCAGGTGGATGTGACATTTGTGAGGGTGACAAGCCATGTATCCAAGAATACATCCACCAGTCATATTTATAAGTTTTATGAAGCGTTTGAAGATATTAAAAATAAAAAATTTGACGGATTTATCATTACAGGAGCTCCGGTGGAGCAGATGCCGTTTGAAGACGTGGATTACTGGGAAGAACTGAAAGGGATCATGGAGTGGACGAAGACGAATGTTGTATCTACGCTCCATTTGTGCTGGGGAGCCCAGGCAGGGATCTACTATCATTATGGAATTGACAAGGTACTGCTTCCTGAAAAGCGTTCCGGTCTGTACTGGCATCGTGTAAGAAACCGTAAGATTCCGATCGTGAGAGGGTTTGACGATATGTTCCTTGCACCACATTCAAGACATACAGAAGTTCCGCAGGATCTTTTGGAGGCAGATGAACGTATCACAATCCTGGCTGATTCAGACGAGGCGGGAGTGTATATGTGTATGGCACAGAATGGTCGTCAGATCTTTGTCATGGGACATCCTGAGTACGACAGGATGACGTTGGATGCAGAATACAAAAGAGATTCGGCAAAGGGATTAAATCCGGTTATTCCGAAAAATTATTATCCGGGAGATGATACATCCAAAAAGCCGATGTTGACATGGAGAGCCCATGCAAATAATCTGTATGCTAACTGGTTGAATTATTACGTATATCAGGTAACGCCGTATGATCTGTATGGCACACCGTTCTAAAGGTTTGGAATAGAGAGTTTTAATAGGTATTATAGGAATCTATACTGAAATAAAAAAACAATGTAAAATGTTATAAAATCTTATATTTTCTTACCAAAATGGCGTACAAATGGTGTACGAAGATGGCGAAAATGGCGTACAAATATAAATGGGCAAAGCCGTTGAATTAAGGAAGAAAACATAAGATATTTGACACAAACATATTTTGAAAACAAGTATGTTTATTTGAGATATTTTATATATTGACGTATAAAATAATATAGGCATATCGATTGTGGTTTTAAATACCGCTCGGTATGCCTATTTTTTTTACGATTTTATCACACCTGCTGCCTTGATTTTTTTCAAAAAATACGCTCAAATCATTGTAAAATAAGGGTTTTAACGATATGGGGTTCGATAAGATAGTGGTAAGAAGTGATGCTTAGAAAATGCTTGATTTACAAGTAAATTGTGGTATTATAATTGTATTGATGTAAAACGCTAAAAGTGTTGATTTTACGCATAAAAACGTTGGTGTAGATCAAGAGATGATATCGATATAGGGAAATGTTTTATAAATGCAACAGTTACTTTAATACGTCACCACTTTAATGCACTAAAGTGAACAACATTTCAAAATCACCTTTCCTCTTTCTTTAAAGATAATCCTTTGCAACTTCCCTAGATACAGCAACAAATATTTTCCTCATTTATATCTATGGTAGTATCCTATTATATGAGCTTTCATTTCAAGATATGTTAATTATCCCCCACCTATTATAATATGTATATCCTTTGCTTTAAACAACGAAATTGCACCC
>OBJO01000882.1_pt1 | contig 12007 bp, 10 predicted proteins | sample 1481741 | NCBI WGS metagenome assembly OBJO01 (sample SAMN06140803, study PRJEB22556) | human gut metagenome | host: Homo sapiens | place: China: Beijing | collected 2014 | reverse complement strand
CCGATGGCGGCGATGATCTTATTGGCCGGGACGACGCCGAATTCTCCCGTCGGTACCATGGTGGCATCTTCGAGGATCTGCTGTTTTTCGTATTTCAGGCCTTCTACATGGTCCGTCCCGACGACGGCTTTCGGTGCCGAATAGAACTGGAACTGGACGCCATCGGCCTTGGCTTCTTCGTATTCCGACGGCAGGCACTTCATGTTCTTTTCAGCCCGGCGGTAGACGATCTTGACGTCCGCACCGAGGCGCAGCGACGTGCGGGCCGCATCGATGGCGACGTTGCCGGCGCCGACGACGATGACCTGGTCGCCTTTCTGGACGGGCAGGTCTGCCAGTTCGATTTCACCGATCTGGACGCGCTGGACATCGCGCAGGAACTGTTCGGCATCGACGACGCCGTCGATAGTGTCGTTGTCGACGCCGAGGTTCCAGGCATTCATCGTACCGATGGCGATGAAGACGGCATCGAAATCACGCTGCAGTTCGTCCAGAGACTTGTCAGCGCCGATTTTGACGTTATATTCGATGGTGACGCCCATAGCCGTCAGGGCCTGGGCTTCGCGCTGCAATAATTCCTTATGGAGCCGGAAAGTCGGGATGCCGTAAGTCATGGTACCGCCGGGCTGGGAAGCGGCTTCAAAGATGGTTACATCGTAATCGCGGCCAGCCAGTTCCCGCGCAGCTGCCATGCCGGCCGGGCCGCAGCCGATGATGGCCACACGGCCTTCTGTTTTACGGCTGACCGGCTGCGGCAGGAAGCCGCCGTCCAGGGCTATGTCCGCTACGAAGCGTTCGAGTTTGCCGATTTCGACGTGTTTGCCTTTTTTGCCGAGGACGCAGTGGCCTTCGCACTGCTTTTCTCTCGGACAGATGCGGCCGCAGATAGCCGGCAAATCACTGCGGTGATAGATGTGTTCAGCAGCGGCGCCGAAATCGCCCAGGGTCATGGCGTGGATGAACTGAGGGATTTCATTTTCAATGGGGCAGCCTTTACGGCACTGCGGTACTTTGCAATTCAGGCAGCGTTTGGCTTCGGCAACGGCTTCAGCCAGGGTATAATCGGCATCATGCATGACTTCTTCATGGAAAGAAGCCAGCCGGTTCTTAGTATCGGACATGAGGAGACCCACCTTTCCGGATTGTAAAATGATTAGATTGTATTCAAGATAAAAAAATGGTGCGCCCAAGATGACTCGAACATCCGACACGCAGTTTAGGAAACTGCTGCTCTATCCAGCTGAGCTATGGGCGCACAGGGCACACAGGTCTGCTGCGTGCAGATTAATCATACCATGAAACGGCAAAAAAATAAAGGTGCTGGCTCATGAAAAAAAGGCCTATTGCAAGTCTTTCAAACACTCTCTATAATTAGAGATGTGTATATTGTTCCCAAGCGGCAATAGCCACGACTGCATGAAAGAAAGGAATCAAGCATGATCAATTTAGAAACCCTGGCTACGGAACAGCAGAACAGCCATAGCCAGCATATCGACAGCGTATCGACCGAAGATATGCTGCGCATCATAAATGAAGAAGACCATAAAGTCGCCGATGCCGTCGGCGCCATCATCCCGGCCATCGCCCAAGCCGTCGACACCATTGCTGATAAATTGCGCCGCGGCGGCCGCCTGTTCTATATGGGCTCGGGCACGTCCGGCCGCCTGGGCATCCTCGACGCCGTCGAATGTCCGCCGACGTACAGCACCGACCCGGAACGCATCCAGGGCCTCATTGCCGGCGGTTATGAAGCCATCTTCCGGGCCAAAGAAGGGGCTGAAGACTCGCCGGAGCTGGGTCGGCAGGATTTGATAGACAAAAACCTGACGGCTGACGACGTCGTCGTCGGCCTCAGCGCCTCGGGCCGGACGCCTTATGTCGTCGGCGGCCTGACCTATGCGGCCTCGGTCGGAGCCGCTACCATCGCCATCGACTGTTCGCCTCATTCGGCCATCGGCCGTTGTGCCGACATCGACCTCTGCGCCGTCGTCGGCCCGGAAGTCGTCACGGGCTCGACGCGCATGAAAGCCGGCACGGCCCAGAAGATGATCGCCAACATGTTGTCTACAGGCGCCATGATCCGCCTGGGCAAAGTCTATGGCAACCTCATGGTCGACGTCAAGTCGTCCAATCAGAAATTGGAAGAACGGGCGCGGCGCATCGTCATGACGGCGACGGGCTGCAGCCGCCAGGAGGCCATCGAAGCCCTCAGGGAAAGTCAGGGCCGGGCCAAGACGGCCATCGTCATGGTCCTACTGCACATCCCGGCCAGCGAAGCCGAAGACCGCCTGACAGCGGCTCAGGGCTATGTCGCCGCCGTCCTCAAGGAGGCTGCCCATGGATTACGATAAACTGGCACGGGCCATCTACGATATCACCGGTCCGGCAGGCAATATCGAAAAGGCTTACAACTGCATGACCCGCCTGCGCCTGACCGTAAAGGATGAACACTTTAGCAAAGACGACCTGGCCAAACTGCCCGGCGTCATGGGCATCAACAAATCCGGTGACGAATGGCAGATCATCGTCGGCCCGGGCAAGGCGACCAAGCTATACCAGGCCTTTGCCCCCTTAGTCGAAGCAGGCCGTAAAGAACAGCCGGCGGCCGCTGCGCCAGATGCCGGCGACGATAAGCAGGGGCCCTTCGACGGCCAGGCCCTTCACGAAGAAATACGCCGCAAGAACGCGACGCCAGCCAAATTGGCCCTGAAGAAAATCGCCCATATCTTCGTGCCCATCATCCCGGCCTTCATCGCCTGCGGCCTGATTACGGGCCTGCTCAACGTGGCCTTCAAGATGGACCCGTCCCTGGCGGCCCAGCCGCTGATGCAGGTCCTGGCCATTGCCGGCAATGCCGCTTTTTATGGCCTGAACATCTTCGTCGGCATCAATGCGGCTAAGGAATTCGGCGGCTCGCCCATGCTGGGCGGCGTCATGGCAGCCATCCTTAGCCATCCGAACCTGGCTCAGATCAATCTCTTCGGCGAATCCCTGGTCCCTGGCCGGGGCGGCATCATCGCCGTCCTCCTGGTCGTCTTCTTTTCATCGTGGCTGGAAAAGAAGCTCCACCGCCTCGTCCCGGATATGTTCGACCTCTTCGTCACGCCCTTCCTGGTCGTCGTCATTTCGACCTTCGTGGCCCTCTTCCTCTGCCAGCCCCTGGGCGGCTATCTGTCAGAAGCCATCGGCTATGCGGCGACGGAATCCATCGGGACCGGCGGCGCCGTGACGGGCTTCATCCTGGGCGGGACCTTCCTGCCCATGGTCATGGTCGGCATCCATCAGGGCCTGACGCCGATCCACGCGGAACTTCTGTCGCGCTACGGCGTGACCATTCTCCTGCCCATCCTGGCCATGGCCGGCGGCGGCCAGGTCGGCGCGGCTATCGCCGTCTATGCCAAGACGAAGAACAAGGCCCTGCGCAAGACCATCGCCTCGGCCCTGCCCGTCGGCCTCATGGGCGTCGGCGAACCGCTCATCTACGGCGTCACCCTGCCCCTGGGCAAGCCCTTCATCGGGGCCTGCATCGGCGGGGCCTTTGGCGGCGCCGTCCAGGCCGCCTACATGGTCGGCGCCGCGACGATCGGCATTTCCGGCCTGCCTCTGGCAGCCAGTACGGACAACATCCCCATGTATTTATTAGGACTCGTCACAGCCTACGTGGCCGGCTTCATTGCAACCTGGCTCTTGGGTTTCGACGACCCGAAGGAGGGTGAATAAATGGAAACGGGTATTTCCGTCTATCCCGGCCTGGGAGGGACGATCCAAGAAAAAACGGCCCGCATCGAACGGGCCGCTGCCCTGGGGATGACGCGGCTCTTTACGTCATTCCACATCCCCGAAACGGACCCGGCAGCCTTCCGCAAGGAACTGCAGGCCGTCCTGGACACGGCCCGGCAATGTCAGCTCGACATCGTCGCCGACGTATCGCCGGCCTCGGCAGCCTGCCTGGGCATGGACCGTTTCGATCCGGAAGCTATCGCCAAGCTGGGCATTACAACTGTCCGCTTTGACGACGGTTTCGATGCAGCCAAGCTGGCTATGTACAGCCACATCGTCCGCGTCCAGGTCAACGCGTCGACGCTGACCCAGAAAGACCTGGAAGACCTCCAGAAGAATGGCGCCCAGCTGGACCACATCGACAGCCTGCACAACTTCTATCCCCGTCCCCACACGGGCCTGGCCCTCGACTATTTCAAGACCCAGACGGACAGGCTCCACGCCTATGGCCTGTCCGTCGGCGCCTTCGTCGCCAGCCAGGCCGGCCAACGGGCACCGCTGTATGAAGGCCTGCCGACGCTGGAATTCCACCGCCATCAGGACGTCAGCCTGGCAGCCCGCCACTTGGCCGCCCTGGGCGTCCAGTCCGTCTTCATCGGCGACGACAAGCCAGCCGATAAAGAACTGCGCGACCTGGCCCGGGCCGGCCGGGAAGAAACGGACGTCGTCGTCATCAAGGCCAAACTCCTCAGCCGGGAACCGCACATCCAGGACCTGTTGTCCTATACCTTCACGGCCCGGCCCGACCCGTCGCGGGATGTCATCCGCGCAAATGGCAGCCGGGCTCATCTGGACGGCCGCATCATCGAACCGGACAGCGACATCTTCCGCAGTCTCCACCGCGGCGACATCACCCTGGACAATGCCGATTTCCTGCGTTATATGGGCGAAGTCCAGATCGTCAAATGTGAACTGCCGCCGGAAGAGCGGACCAACATCGTCGCCAAAGTCGTGCCGAACGAAGAATTTCTCCTCGACTATATCACGCCGGGCCGGAAATTCCGCTTTGAATTCATCCGTTAGCGGATCCGGACCTGGCCAGGAGGATGACCGCCCCCAGGATACAGGCCATGCCGGCCGCCCCGGTCAGGGTCAGGGCTTCATGGAAAATAGCGATGCCGACGACTGTCGACGTCAGCGGTTCCACGGAAGCCAGGATAGATGCCCGGCCCGCTTCCATATGTTTCAGGCCCATCGTATAGAGGCCAAAGGGCAGAGCCGTCGACATCAGGCCGAGAAGAGCGAAGAGGAGGCCCGTATAGGGCACGGCGGCGGCCAGGGAAAGGATCATGCCAAAATGGCAGAAAGGCAGGAGCCCTGAAGACGCGATGATGAAGGTCCAGGCCGTGACCGTCAGGGGTTCATATTTCGCCAGGGCATAGCGGCCAAAAATGGAATAGAGGGCGTAGCCGAAGCCGCTGCCCAGACCGGCCAGGATACCGGCAGCCTCGACATGACCCATGCCTAAGCCGCTGACCAGGACGCAGCCGACAAAGGCCAGGACCAGGCAGAACCCCTTGCGCCGCGTAAAGCGTTCATGGAAAAGGAAGATAGAAAAGACCATGACGATACTCGGCGCCGTATAGAGCAGGATAGCCGCGACGGACAAGGTCGTCAATTCGATGGCTGTGAAGTAGCAGATATTGAAAAAGACGATGCTCCCCAGGCCGGTCCCCAGGAACATCCAGATATCCCGCGGCGCAATGGCCAAACTGCGGGGCTGGCGGAATAGGGCGACGCCAGCCATGGCGATGGCCGTGACCAGGGCCCGGCCAAAGGTAATCTGTAAGGGCGACAGGCCATAGGCCGACAACTGGCGGGTAAACAGGCCGATGATGCCCCAGCAGATACCGGCTGCGACGACGCAGAAAGGCGCCATATGTTCCATTTTCACGCGTATCACCTTCTTAAAAAAAATAGGCCTGGCGAAGGATAAACGCCTTCGTTCCAGCCTTGGTTTTATTATAGCACAGTTATTATGGATGATGATATAATAAAAAAGTAATGTAAACAGAGGTAATCAAATTATGAATCAAGAAATGAAACTCGCCGTCCTCATCGACGCCGAAAATATTTCCAGCAAATACATCGACGTCATCTTATCTGAAGCGAATAATCTCGGCGATGTCATCTACAAACGCATTTACGGCAACTGGACGACGCCCCAGATGGCGTCGTGGCGCAACACCATTTTAGATAACGCCATCCAGCCCGTCCAGCAGTACAGCAATACGATCCGCAAGAATTCGTCCGACTCGGCCCTCATCATCGACACGATGGACTTATTGTACCAGAGCAACCTCGACGGCTTCTGCATCGTCTCGTCAGACAGCGATTTCACCCGCCTGGCTTCGCGCCTGCGGGAATCGCAGAAATATGTCCTCGGTATGGGCGAAAGCAAGACGCCCCGGTCCTTCATATCGGCCTGCAACAAGTTCCTCTACCTCGACGTCCTTTGGGAAGAAGCCGAAGAACACGAAGCCGGTGACCACGAAGGCACGGACCATGAAGAAGCCCAGGCCGAACATACCAGTCCGCAGGCTAAGGCCGAAAAGCCGGAAGCCGATAATCATGCCAGCGAAACGCCGGCAGCCCGTCCGCTGACACCGCCGGAAACGATGCCCCTCCACGGCAAGACACCGGGGAAAGATTTCTCCACCATCCGTCAGGCGCTCATCAAGCTGACCGAAGAAAATTCCGACGACAACGGCTGGATTTTCTCGGGTACCCTGGGAAATCTCCTGAGCAAGCAGTTCTCCGACTTCGACGTCCGCAATTTCGGCTACAAGAAATTCGTTCCCTTCATCGAATCGTTGAAACTCTTCGACGTCAATACCTTTACAGACGAAAAGAACCGCACAGTCAAGCACAACTACTTCAAGCTCAAACAAACGCCCAAGCGGCCGCGGCGCACGTTCCGCCCCTACTATAAACAGCGAGGCCGTTAAAACCACTCGATTCACGGAGGATACCCGCCATGGATGCGAATACACAAAAGGCGCTGGAATCGCTGCGCCGGCGAAAGGTCAATTCGTCCATCGCCATCGCAGCGGACCTGGCCAACGACAACTTAAACAGTATCTGCCGCCTGGCGCTGGCCTGGATCAGCGGCGGCAATGTCCACGGCATTTCCTATTTCATCAAACCCCGGGAAGGCCCGGTCCAGGCACACAACCTGACGGAAGCCATGCTGGCCGACAGCAAGCCTTTCGATGTCGTCTGGGATGAAGACATTGCCTTTCTCCTCAAAGACGCCGTCCTCTCTGCCTACCGCTCGGAACGGCTCTTTCCGGCCATCAAGGCCAGCTATGAAGCATCCGGGCGGGAACTGCCCCTGAAGGATGTCTACATCCGGGACTTGAAATTCCTGGCCTCGACGTACATGCCCAACCTGGCCAATGATTCGCTGACGTCGATCCTGCACCGCATGAAGATCCCCGTCGACATGGACAATGCCCTGAGCCGGGCCATGGCCTGCATCTGCGGCCTGAACTGGCTGGAAAACCTCTATCCCATTTCCAGCTACGGTATCCCCTTGTCGGCCATCCTGGCCGGTGCCCTCCAGGGCCAGCCGGAAGAAGTCGTCGAGACGCGGGAAGAACGGGAAGCGCGGGAAGAAAAGGAAGCCAAATACGCCAAACTGACGTATTACACGAAGATGCTCTTCCTGCCCTTCGTCATCTTCTGCCTGTTCATCACCATCTATTACGTCCACCGCTATGGAGAAGCCGAACAGACCAATGTCAACTTCTCCCGCTATTCAGCCAGCGGCGTCCCGGAACTGAGCGACGAGGAAAAAGAAGCGCAGCAGGAAAAGAATCGCCTGCCCTCGAACAGCGGCCGCTACCTCATGATGCGCGGGACCTACGTCATCCCCGACGAGACGACGATTCCCACCTTCCTCAAAGCCAGCCACGACCGCGATATGGAAACAATCCGCTCCCTCGTCCGGTCCGACAAGATACTGGTCTTTGCCAAGCCGACGCGCATCCAGATTACCGGTGACAAAGACAAGAACGGCTTCGTCCCCGTCCAAATCCTGGAAGGCGACTACGCCAATCGCATGGGCTTCGCCTCAGACGATATGATAAGTAAATAAAAAAGGCTTGTCGCATATGCGACAAGCCTTTTTTCTGTAGGGGCGACCACGTGGGGCGCCCGTTTACGCCTTTTAGTTGTTAGTGGTTAGTGGCTGGGTTAGGGGTTAGCATCCCGCCCTTCACGGGGCCAGCCAGTCCCGGAGTTCTTTGATGACGGCTTCTTTGGCGATGATGCCGTGGGAGTTCCAGACGACGCTGTCCACTTCTTTGACGTGGCCTTCCCGGACAGCCGGTACGTGCTGCCACAAGGGGTCGGCCTGCAGGCTTTCGTAGCGGCGCTGGGCGGCGTTGTTGTTTTCACCGCTGCTCATGCCGTAGCCGCAACTGACCAGGATGTAATCGCACTGGAAATCGGGTATGGCTTCCAGGGACAGGGCCATGTTCTTGCTGCTGCCCATGGCTACGGCCAGGGGCGGCGGATAGAGGTTGAGCAGGTCATACATGAATTTATTGATGGCATTTCCCGGATAGGGATAGAGGCGGATTTCTTTCTTCAAGACCCGTACCAGGGCGACACTGCTGTTGCCGATGTGCGATTTGATGGCCAGTCGGGCCTGCTTGACGATGTCGTAATATTGATGGAGCCGCTCAGCTCCCCGCTCTGGCTGTCCCAGCGTGATGGCCATGGCCAAAAGGGCCGTTTCGGCATCCTGCAGGTCAAAGGCGGCGACGGGAGCGATTTTGCTCAGGGCTACATAGGCATTGCGGTCATACGAATCGCGGAGGATGATGAGGTCCGGCTTTTCGGCCTGGACCTGTTCCAGATTAATCGTATTGGTGCTGTCATTGATGTAGATATTGTCGACGCCCTGAGCCGATAAGGCCTGATGAAGGTACGAATCGGGCCGGTCATGGGCGGCCACCATGGGCGCCCCTAAAGCCACCATCGGGTCTTCCAGGCCGATGACGACGACCCGCCGAGGCTGATCCGGCAGGACCGTCGTCCCGTATTTATGATGCAGCACCAGGCGGCCGTCGCCGTCATGGCTGAACATGGCCTGAGCCGCTGCTTCCTTCTTGGCGAATCGCTTCTGTAATTCCTGGTCGACGGCCTGAGGCGTATCGGACCGCATCGATTCCTGATCCAGCACGGGCAGGTCACCGCCGATGCTCTGCCAGGACAAGGAGGCACAGCCGCCCAGGAAAAAGGCCGACAGCATCAGACCCAGGCAGGCACAAAGGCATTTCACCTTGGCATTACTCGTCATGAGCCGCTCCTTCCCGGACATAGGGGATGCAGAAAGGCCGCTTCGTCCGCGGGTCCTGCAGGATTTCGGCTTCGACGCCAAAGACGTCGCCCAACATCTCTTTCGTCATCGTTTCCTCCGGCGTGCCGGAAAAGCGGATTTCCCCCTTCTTCATGGCGATGATATAGTCAGCAAAGCGGGCCGCTTCATTGAGCTCGTGGATGACCATGACGATGGTCTTGCCGTATTTCCGGTTCAGCCGGCGGACGAGGGTCAGGATTTCCATTTGGTGGGAAATATCGAGGAAGCTCGTCGGCTCGTCGAGGAACAAGATGTCCGTATGCTGGGCCACGGCCATGGCAATCCAGGCCCGCTGCCGCTGGCCGCCGGATAACTGCTCGATGGGACGGTTGGCGAATTCGGTCATATCCGTTTCGGCCAGGGCCCAGTCGATGATGTCAGCATCTTCCCGGGTCAGACCGGAAAAGGCGTGTTTCTGGTGCGGCGCCCGGCCGTAACTAACCAGTTCCCGCACGGTCAGGCCGCCAGGGGCACTTGGATTCTGCGGCAAAATAGCCAGGGACGAAGCCAGGCGGCGGCTGTCCTGTTCGTGGACGGATACGCCGTCGAGCAGGACCTGCCCTTTCAAAGGCGGCTGAATCCGGCAAATCGTCTTGAGCAGCGTCGACTTGCCGCAGCCATTGGCCCCGATGAGGGCCGTGACCTTCCCGGCCGGGATGCGCAGCGTCAAATCGCGGATGATGACGTTGTCGTCATAGCCGGCGTACAGATGTCGTGCTTCCAGTTCCATAGATAGTCCTTTCTTTTACACAGGTTTCTTCAAAAAGAGATACATGAAATAAGGGGCCCCGATGAGGGCTACGATCGTACCGACGAGCATCTCGTCAGGCGCGATGATGACCCGCGACACCCAGTCTGCCGTGCACAGGAGGAGCGCCCCCAACAGGGCCGCAGCCGGAAGGACCCGACTGTGGCGGACGCCGACCAGACGCCGGGCAATGTGCGGGCAGATGAGGCAGATGAGGCCGATGAAGGCGATACTGCCGCCGACAGCGACACAGCAGGCCGCCAGGACGACAGCCGTCATAAGGTAGAGAAAGCGGCTGCGGTTGAGGTCGAGGCCCAGTCCGATAGCCGTTTCATCGGATAAACTCAGGATGTCCAGATCGCGGTGGCGGAACCAGAGGAAAAGGCCCAGGCCGGCGACGACAGGCAGGAGCACGGCGACGTGTCCCCAGGAATTGCCGAAGATACTGCCGATGATCCAGGCGTTGACCTGGTGGAATTTCGTCGAATCCAGGCGGACGATGAGGACGATTTCCAGGGCATGGATGCCCGCTGCCAGGGAGACACCGTTCAAGATGAGCGTATACATCGACGTCTTGCGCCCTTTCCGGTAGGACAGGCGGTAGATGATGAGTGCCGTCAGCGATGCCCCGGCAATGGCTGCCACGGGCAGGGCCCAAAGGGGCAGGGCTTCCGTTGCCGACTGACGGTAAATGAGCAGTAAGACGGCAAAGCCGGCACCGGCATTGACGCCGAGCAGGCTGGGGCTGGCCAGGCCATTCTTGGATACAGTCTGGAAAATCGTCCCCGACAGGGACAGGCCCATGCCGACCAGCAGGGCCAGGATGGAGCGGACCAGGCGGAAATCGAAGACCGTCAGCCGCTCTTCCGGCGTCCCGCCTCCCAAGAGGATGCGGATCAGCTGGTCATAGGAAAAATACGTAAAGCCCGTGCCGACGTGGATGATGAAGACAGCCGCCGTCAGCAGTACCAGGACGGCGATACAAAAGCCATAAGAATAGGAGCGCATCACTTCATCCCCTTTCGGTTGGCAAGATATAAGAAGAAGGGTACGCCTATAAGGGCCGTCACGGCACCGAGAGGTATTTCAAAAGGCGGCGATATCAGGCGGGCCGCCATATCGGCTGCGACGACCAGGATGGCGCCGAGCAGGGCCGCAATGGGGACGACCTTGCGGTAGTCGATGCCGACGAGATAGCGGGCCATATGCGGCGTAACCAGGCCGATGAAGCCGACTGGGCCGGCGACGGCGACGGCAGCCCCGCTGAGGAGCAATACGGTAATCCCAGCCAGGACGCGGATGCGCAGTATCTTACCGCCCAGGCCGATGGCGACTTCTTCGCCAAAGGTCAGGAGAGTTACGGATCTAGAAATAAACAGGGCCAATATAAAACCGGCCAGGACCCAGGGCAGGACCGCGGCAATCTGAGTCATGCGGATACCGCTGATACCGCCGGCCGTCCAGTAACTGACATCCTGTGCGACGTCAAAGAAGACGACCAGAGCCTGGGTAATGGCCGAAAAAATAGCCCCAATGGCCACACCGGCCAGGGTCAGATAAACTTTGGAAGAAGAACCGCTGACACGGAAAGCCATGGCCATGATGAAAAAGGTCGCCACGGCAGCGCCAGCAAAGGAGAAAAAAATCGTCCCTGTCAATTCGGCATCGGGAAAGAAAATCATGGCCACTGCCAGGCCCAGGCCGGCGCCAGCATTGACGCCGAGGATGGACGGACTGGCCATGGGGTTGTTGGTGACACCCTGCATGAGGGCGCCGGATACAGCAAATCCGGCGCCGCAGAGCAAGGCGGCCAGCAGGCGTGGCAGGCGCAGCGTGCGGACCAGAAGCTGGGCTGCATTATCCGGGTCATACGCCGTAAAAGACTGGCCAATGGCCTGCATGGAAATATCCCGGGCGCCGACAGTCAGGAACAGCAGGGACAGGCCCGCTAAGACAGCGGCCAGGACACAGGCCAGGGCAATGGCAAAGCCATTGCTGTGACGGCTGTACCCTCCCCTGCCTGGCTGGGAAATACGCATAGTGTCATTCCTTTCTGTCGCGCCTACAACTTAATATTGAAGGACAAGAGGTACGTCCGGGGCTGGCCGAGG
>OBJO01000877.1_pt1 | contig 12071 bp, 10 predicted proteins | sample 1481741 | NCBI WGS metagenome assembly OBJO01 (sample SAMN06140803, study PRJEB22556) | human gut metagenome | host: Homo sapiens | place: China: Beijing | collected 2014 | reverse complement strand
TGTTGGCCAAACGCCTGGAAGAAGCTAAAGTCGCCGAAGTCATGGTGCCGAACGAAGTACAGGTCGTCGACTGGGGGACATTGCCGGAAAAACCGATTAAGCCGCGGAAAGTCCTGATTATGGCCATCATGACCTTATTAGGTCTCATCGTCGGCATGGGGACGGTCATCGTCCAATCCCTCATGTATCGCAAGATACGGACGGCCGAAGACGTGGAAAAAGAATTGGGCCTGCCTGTCCTGGGCATGATCCCCGATACCGATACCTTGCAGAAGGAACCGGACAGCAGCCATGGCCTGTGGTCGAAACTTAGGAGGAAATTATGGCGGAAATAGATTTCATCACCCATTATGACAGCCGGTCGCCGGTAGCCGAAGCCTATCGGGCCATCCGGACGAACTTACAGTTTTCTGGTGCCGGCAAGACCTTGAAGACCATCGTCTTTACGTCGGCCGTTCCTGGCGAAGGGAAGTCGACGACCGTCGCCAACCTGGCCATTACCATCGGGCAGGATGATAAAAAAATCCTGCTCATCGACTGCGACATGCGCAAGCCCGTCGTCCATCGCCGTTTCAGCCTGCTCAACCGGGGGCTGAGTAACTGCTTTGCTGAAGACCTGCCCCTGAAAGAAGTCATCCAGGCCGACGTCTTTCCAAACCTGGACATCGTCACCAGCGGCCCCATCCCGCCGAACCCGGCCGAACTCCTGGGCTCGAAAAAGATGAAGGCCCTCTTGCAGGAAGCAGCGGAAATGTATGATTACGTCTTCCTCGACATGCCGCCCGTCCTGGCCGTCACCGACGCCGTCCTTATGGGCAGCCAGACCGATGGCACCATTCTCGTCCTGGGCAGCGGCGACATCAGCCCGGACGAAGGTAAACAAGCCAAAGAACTCTTAGAAAAAGTCCACGCCAACATCCTCGGCGTCATCTTGAATAAAGTCCCGCAGCACCACAAGAGCGGCTACTATTACTACTACTATTACGACGAAAACCATAATAAAAAACGTAAACGCCGTTAGTAGTATGGCTCCCCTGATAGGCCCTTTTTGGCCCGTCATGGACTGACCGGAGGGAAGTGCAGGACGGTTGCCAAAACGGAGAGCCGTGCTGGAGCTGTCAGCGAAGCTGACTGAGAGGTTTCGCAGGCCGCAGTTCGCAGGCCGCCTCGGATTCAGATGCGGCGTTCCGCCGCGACAGACTCAGAGCGACAACATCGCCTCGAGTAACCCTCGGCTCGTAGGGAAGAACCCCACCACCGCAAGCGGTCCCCCTCCCCTTATCAAATGAAGCGAATGGCTCCCCTGTGAAGGGGAGCTGTCAGCGAAGCTGACTGAGGGGTTCTTACAGCGGCCAGTCAGCTATATATCCAACTGGTCAATATGGCATGGTTTTGCGAACAGCGACCTGCGCGCCCATAAGGGCGCCTACGACAAACCAACCTCTCCGGCCTTTTGGCCACCTCCCCTATGAGGGGAGGCTTAACGACGAACGACCTACGAACTACGATGAACGACGGGGCCGAAGGCCCCATAATACAATGAAAGGAATGAAAAAAGGTCATGAAGACCCGTGTCTATCCTACGTCACGTAAACTTTTCGGTTTACTCGGTGACGTGACTATCATCACCCTAACTTACATACTCCTGACCTATCTGATCATCCCGCCGAGTGCGCGGGAAGTGCATCAGGCTTTATACTCGGGTATGCTGCCGATTGCTGTTATTTTTTCGGTCTTATTGTTCAGCATCAATGGTCTTTATACGATTGAACACAAGCGCTTCAGCGAAGTCCTGATCAGCCTGGCGGTCAGTCTCTTCCTGGTCCTCATCCTCGTCATGGCCTTGAGCTTTGTCATTCATGAATTCGCTTATTCCCGGATCTTGATTATTTCCAGTACGGTCATGCAATTCATTTTGCTCGGCTTTTGGAAGCGGGCCGTTCAACGTTGGGAACAGAGCCTTCATCCCGTCCGCCAGGTCATGATTATGGGAAACGAAGATGAATGCCGTCATGTCTATTACCGCATGAGTGCCCAGCCTCAGCTCAAAATGAAGCTCCAGCACGTCATCATGAACCAGCAGACCGATTGGCGTCAGGAACTGGAAGTTTGTGATATCGATACGCTCATCATCTGCTCAGATATCCCTATTGCAACTAAAGCCCAAATTGTCAATTATTGCACAGATAAAGAAATCCAGCCGTACATCATCCCCAGTTCGTATGAAATCTTCTGCAACGGCGCGATGTTGCAAAAAATCGACGACGTCCCGGTCTTCCGGCCCAAGAGCCTGCGCCTCAGCGTCGAACAACGGGCCGTCAAGCGCACTGTCGACATCATCGTAGCCGGTCTTGCGGCTATTTGCGCATTGCCCTTTGCCGTTCCCGTCGCTCTGGCTATCAAGCTCGGCGACGGTGGTCCCGTTCTCTACAGCCAGATCCGCGTCGGACGCTTTGGCAAGGAATATAAAGTCTATAAATTCCGTTCCATGCGCGTCGATGCGGAAAAATATTCCGGTCCCCAGCTGGCGACGGAAGACGACCCACGCATTACCAAAGTCGGCAAATTCATCCGCGCCACTCGCCTGGACGAACTGCCGCAGATCCTTAACGTCCTCAACGGCGACATGAGCCTCGTCGGGCCTCGACCAGAACGGCCTTTCTTCGTCGAAAAATTCAAACAAGAAAACCCCGAATACGCCTATCGTCATAACGTCAAACCGGGCATTACCGGTCTGGCCCAGGTCTTCGCCAAGTACAACACTACGCCGTACGACAAACTCGTCTACGACCTGATGTACATCGAAAACTACAGCATCTTAGAAGACTTCATCATCATGATCCAGACCATCAAGATCCTAGTCACCAAGAGCGCTACCGAAGGCAAAGACGTCAGCGGCAAAGACCTGGACCTAAGCAAATTCCAGCACTAAAGCTTCCCCTTAAAGCCTCCCCTGATAGGGGAGGTGCCACAACGTGGCGGAGAGGTTTTTATGGGGGAATCGCGCTTGCGGTGGAGAGGTTCTTTTCACAGGGAGGTGCCACGAAGTGGCGGAGAGGTTTCGCGTGGAGACCGCTTGCGGTGGTAGGGTTCTTTCTCAAGATGGTTGCCAAAACGGAGAGCCGTGCTGGAGGTGCCACGAAGTGGCGGAGAGGTTCTTCCTATTTTTACAAAGGATGGAGTCATTATTATGTTTCATAAATTACCTTTGGTAAGTGTCATTATGCCTACATATAATTGTGCTGCCTATATTAGCACATCTATTGAATCTGTTATTTCACAAACAGTAACGGACTGGGAAATCCAAATTGTTGACGATTGCAGCACGGACGATACCAAATCTGTTTTGCAACCTTATTTAAAAAAGTATCCCAACATTCATTATTACTGTTTACCTGAAAATGGAGGCCCTGCTGTGGCGCGAACTGAAGCCATTAAAAGAGCAGCTGGGAAATATATTGCTTTTTTGGATAGTGATGATTTATGGTTTCCTGATAAATTAGAGAAACAAATTTCCTTTATGGAGAAAAAAGAAGCAGCTTTTTCGTGTACGGCGTATGCGCAGATGGATGCTGATGGTAATCCTTTGCACACTGCTCTATATCCACCTGAACAAACTGATTATAAACGGTGTATTCGCTTATCGAATCCTATCGGTAATCTGACAGCTATGTATGATCAGGAAGCTTTAGGAAAATTTGCTGTTCCCTTGATTAAAAAACGTAATGACTTTGCCCTGTGGCTCCAAATTTTGAAGAAGACGCCATACTGCTATGGTATGCAAGAGGTCTTAGGAACCTATCGGCTCGGTCGGAAAGGTTCCGTTAGTAGTAATAAGTTGAAGCAAGCTAAATATCACTGGCAGTTATATCGCCAGATTGAAGGGCATAGTAGACTGAAAAGTTTGTATGAATTAGGGTGTTGGGCTTGGGTAAAAGGAACACATATTGGACAGAGAAAAGAAAATTATTAGGTAATAAACTTATTGTTATCTTATTAATGGAGGAAGAATAATGAAAATAGCCATATTAGGACCTGTGATAACTACAGAATATTTTGGTGGAGTGGCTACTTTTGATGAAGGTCTTGCCTTTGCTTTCACACAGTTGGGATATGAAGTCCTTATAATTACAACGCAAAGGAGTAGGGTGACAAACCTATCTTTAAATATTAAGCAGGCTTCTAAGTTACACGTTGTTGCTAATATAAATCAATATAAACCTGATTTGGTGATTGCATCTTTACAATATGCTGCTTATTTCCCTTTTATCCGTTACGGTGTAAAAGTATTATTTTTGCATGGCTTTTTTAACTTTCAGTCATATGGTATTTTAAAGACTTTACTGGCGGTCGGTGCTACTAAATTTATGGCTAAATATAGCGATAAAATTTTAGCTAATAGCAATTTTACAGCGACCATCAATCGTCGAATTTGGAATATACCTGTTGATGGTATTGCTTATCTTGGTGCCGATGAGTGTTTTTTAAAAAAAATATTGTCATGCAGTAATTCAGTAAAAAAGAAATCCGGCCAAATTTTATTTACTGGACGACTTGTTCTTAGCAAAAGAATAGATACTATTATTCGTGCCTTATCTTTATTAAGCAAAGAAGGTATTGAGTATAATTTTGTTATTGCTGGAGATGGGCCTGAATTGTCCCATTTGATGGAGTTGGCACAACAATTAGATGTATCTGTCAATTTTATGGGACGGATTTCTCATGATGAAATTTATAAATTATATCAAGAATCAGAACTTTTTATTTCTCTTGGAGAATCAGAGCCTTTTGGGTTAACTTATGTTGAAGCTCTATTATCCAATTGTAAAATTGTTTGTCCTAGAACGGGTGGACAGGTGGAGTTTTTGAATCACTATTCAAAATATGTCGAATTTGTTAATCCGCTAGAAGATTTAAATATTGCAAGTGCTATAAAACAATTATTATTAAAGCCAACGGAGCTTTTTATTTCATCTGATGATTTTGATAAATTCAATTATCGAACAACTGCACAATCTATAATCCGGTTTATGTGAGGAGATAAACTATGAAAATTCAAGTATTAGTTGCAGCAATGAATCAAACAGATCATTCATTACTGAAACGTATGAATATACAATCAGACGCAATTATTGGAAATCAATGTAATTATAATTCCATAGAACGCTTTTTTTGGAATAATCATAAAATTACCTATCTTAATTTTAATGAAAGAGGTGTCGGATTAAATCGTAATAACGCTTTAATGCGAGCAGATAGTGACATTTGTCTTTTTGCGGATGATGATATGACTTATAATGATGATTATCCTCAAATTGTATCAGATGCATTTAAGAATCATCCAGAGGCAGATGTCATCATTTTTAATATTAGAGAAAAACATCCTAAAAGATATATCATAAAGAAAGATATCAAAATTAATTATTTTAATTATTTACGGTATGGAACAGTTCGCATTGCTGTAAAATTGTCGAGTATTCGTATGGCAGGTATATTTTTCAATTTATGTTTTGGTGGGGGTGCAGAATATAAACATGGAGAAGATAATTTATTTTTGACTTCTTGTTTGGAGAAACATCTTAAGATTTATGGTGTTCCTCAATTTATTGCGACTTTAAATGAAGATAGGGTATCAACTTGGGATCAAAGTCATGATGACAAATACTTTAGAGACCAATCTATATTATATAAAGCAATTTCACGTCACTGGTGGTGGATATTATGCTTTCGAGATGCTTTAAAATATAGAAAACTAGAGAATAAATCAATCATTCAGATACTAAAAGCGATGTCTTTTTTTTAGCATATACTTTTTAACGGATTTTGGTGGTGTGTATGAAAGTATCAAATCTTCTTGAACAGATTAGCAATTTGTATTTTTTTATTTCATTGCTTATTTTTTCATTTTTAGTAAAGCCTGGGAATGAGCTTAGTACTAACATTGATATTCCTCATATTACGGTTGATTTTACAATACTTATCCCAATATTTCTTTTGGGGGTAGCAATTTTTGTTTTTTTACTGTTCAGTAATCGAATTAGATTTGATTTGTTGTCGTTAGCGTTATTCTTGAGAGTCTTATTGCCTTTTATTCCTATGATTTATAATCCTCAAGTAGTTGATTTTAGCGGAAATATTGGAATTTTAGCAAGTGCTGCTATTGTTTATTTAATTGCTCTAAATACTGTTCAGCATTTTGAATATCTTAAAAAATATTTGATTTTTATATTTCTTCTTTTCTGTATTCAAACTGCAATGGAATCATATCTTGGAATCTACTCTTTTTTTGATAATACGTATATGTATAAAAATGATTTAATTTTACCTATAGGAGGAAGTAATGCGATCGCTTCAAATATAATTCCTTTAGGATGTTTAGTGTACTGCACTGAAAATAAAAAGAGGAATAAAATCGTTTACGCTATTATTATGCTAGGAGCTGTAATACTTACAAAGTCAAGAAGTGGAATTATTGTTTCACTTTTGATGATTGCTGTAATGGAGGCTTGGAAAAGAAGATTCTCTATTAAAACAGCTATTTCTTTAATTTTTACGAGTGTCATTGTTTTCCTTTGTGGCATATATTTTATTATAAATACGGATATTGGGAATTCAGCATTTACTCAAAATGACAGTACCATAATTGATAGATTTTTTTTGTTAAATCATGGATTAAATATTTTTTTAGTTCATCCTATTTTAGGGTCTGGATTTACTGAACAAGTTGTAAGATATAATCCCCATAACTATATTTTATATACTCTGATGGCGTTTGGTGTAGTGGGATTGATTTTGTTTTTGCTCATTGTTTTAAAAATATTAAGACGTTTTTTTGAATATTCTGGTGATTCATATGTTAGAGGAACAGCGTGTTTTGTTATTTGTTTATTAGTTCAAGGATTAGGTGAAATTGTTATTTATGCGCCAATTATTGAGTTCATGACTTGGTTTATAATAGGCGTTGCTTTACGAAGAATAAAAAATTTTGAAAATATGAATGGAGAAAACAATGGTAGATGTCCTAACGCTTAATTATAATGATAAAGAGACTACATTGTGTTTTTTAAGACAAATTGAATCATATAAAAATATTAGAAAGATATTAGTCGTAGATAATGCTTCGACTGATGGTTCATTTGAATATCTTTCTAAAATGAATTCAAATCGGATAAAAGTCATTTCTTGCAGAAATAATGGTGGATATGGGGCAGGAAATAATTTTGGCTTAAAATATCTTAATAGTCAATATCATTCTAAATATGTTTTGCAGTGCAATCCGGATGTCATTATTTCGGAAGACACGATTTCTAAAATGGAAAGTTTTCTATTGAAATATTCATCTTACATGATGGTAGCACCTTTTATGCTTAATGCCAAACGAGAAAAGTTACCTAATACGGCCTTTAAAATTCCTTCATTGCAACAATATATTTTAGGATTTGAAATTTTCTTTTCAAAGTTTTGTGATTTAAATAGTTATCATGATATTATTCATGATAATTCATTAGTTAAAGATGTTGATGCACTTTCTGGCTCTTTATTTATGGTTGATTTACCTAGAATGATAAAATATGGGATGTATGATGAGAACGTTTTTCTTTATTGCGAAGAAGTGATTTTGGCAATGAGATTAAAAAAGAATAGACAGAAAGTAGCGTTACTTCCGCAAGAATTTTTCATTCATAATCATTCTGTGTCTATCAGTAAAACATATGCGTCAAGTACAAAAAGACATCGATTACTGCTAAAAAGTAAATTGTATGTAATTAAGAAATATCTAAAAGCCAATAGGCTCGAATATTTTATTGCACAAATAATGGCAGTAATTTCACTTATAGAAAATTATTTAAACGATTTGAGAAAAAATGTTATTTAACTTTTTATGGTAGGATGAGGATAGTTTAGTTTTCATATGGGGTGAATTAATATGGATATAGTAATTGCTGGTACCGGTTATGTTGGGCTATCTCTAGCAGTTTTGCTTTCGCAGCATAATCCTGTTACTGCTGTCGATATTATTCCGGCAAAGGTGGATTTAATTAATCAACGAAAATCTCCCATCCAGGATGATTATATTGAAAAATATTTAGCTGAAAAAAATCTTGATTTAAAGGCAACACTAGATGGAGAAAGCGCATATAAACAGGCAGATATTGTCATTATTGCGACTCCTACGAATTATGATAGCAATAAGAATTTTTTTGATACAAGTTCGGTGGAAGCCGTTATTGATCTTGTCATGAAATGTAATCCTGAAGCTATCATGATTATCAAATCGACAATTCCGGTTGGCTATACGAAATATATTCGAGAAAAAATGGGAAGCAAGAATATTATCTTTAGTCCTGAATTTTTACGTGAGAGCAAGGCTTTATATGATAATCTGTATCCTAGCCGTATTATTGTAGGTACTGACTTGCAGGACGAACGTTTAGTTAAAGCTGCGCAAACTTTTGCTGCCTTGTTGCAGGAAGGTGCTATTAAAAAAGATATTCCTACCATATTTATGGGAATGACCGAAGCAGAAGCAGTAAAACTGTTTGCAAATACTTATTTGGCTATGCGCGTTTCTTATTTTAATGAGTTAGATACTTATGCGGAAGTCAAAGGGTTGAATACACAAGAGATTATAAAGGGGGTATGCCTGGATCCCCGTATTGGCGACTATTATAATAATCCATCTTTTGGCTATGGCGGCTATTGTCTCCCGAAAGATACGAAGCAGTTGTTAGCGAACTATGAAGACGTTCCAGAAAATTTAATTGAAGCTATTGTAGAATCAAACCGTACTCGTAAAGATTTCATTGCAGATGAAGTTTTAAAGATTGCAGGATATTATCATGGTAATAGTAAATATGACCAGAATATGGAACACGCTATGACCATTGGGGTATATCGCCTGACTATGAAATCGAACTCAGATAATTTCCGTCAGAGTAGTATTCAAGGAGTCATGAAACGAATCAAAGGAAAAGGTGCGACGGTCATCATTTATGAACCAACTCTTGAAAATGGGACTACTTTCTTTGGCAGTGTCGTTGTTAATGATTTAAAATTATTTAAAAAACAAAGTCATGCTATTATTGCTAATCGCTACGACCATTGCTTAGATGATGTAAAAGCAAAAGTTTATACGAGGGATTTATTTGAAAGAGACTAAATAATGGAGAGGAGAACAATGGATAATGGACTTAGTTACGATTATTGGTAAATTTGCTCCAGCATGCATAAAAAAATTTATTTCTGATTTTAGAAACCGTCCTTATGTGAGAGTAACTGTTGAATTAGGAACTAGACCAGGAATTCATGTTATTGGTATTCCTTGGAATCAAGTGGGGAAGAGTTCTGTTTTAAATACTGATGAGTCAGCAATTAAAATTCGTTGCGTAAATGAAACATCACACAAATGCTTTTTAGATAGAATAGAGATTGATTTTGAGAACGAAGAGTCTTATACGAAGAAAGATACTGATAGAGAATTAATTGAAGGTAAGCCTGAAGTAGTATATATTACTTTAGACGAGTTAAATCTGGATACGGATTCTATGCCAAGAAAATGTATTAAAAGAATTACTGTTTTTGATACTGTACGAGGAGTATGGGATGTTGAATGTGATGATATTGATTCGTTAAATCAGCAGATTTTTCATTGATTTGGAGAATCAGACTAATTTATAATAATTTTCTGGCTGAAATCTTGCTCAGTTATTTTTTGGAGAAGATAAAAATGGCTACGATTAATGATATTTCGTCACTGAAAATCAAAGGTGCTAATTTTCAAGATGAAACAATTTTAGAGTTATTTAAGAAAAAAATATCCTTGATATATGGGGAAAATGGGGCAGGAAAGAGCACCATTGCTAGGGGAATTTATAATTGGGCTAATCAAGATGATACACATGGAATAAATGCAGCCTTTTTAGATTCTAATAAAAATGAAGTTCATATAGATGAGGCGTCTACCCATGTTTTTGTTTTTGATGAGGATTACATTCAGCGAATGGTAGGCATTAAATCTTCTACTGGTTTAAATACAATTGTTATCCTTGGTGACTTAAAAGATGTAGAAGAGAAAATTAGTGAGAAAAAATTACTGTTAGATAAAGAAAATTTGGCATGGCAGTTGGAAAAAAGCAAGCTGGATAAATTGATAGATTCCCAGAACAGGGAGAGCCAATTATTTATCCAAAATTGTATACGGCAAAATTTAAAAAAAGATGGTGGTTGGGCAGATCGTCTCAGTAAAATCCGTAATAACAAAACAAAATCGAAAGTTAATGATAAAGTGATTGATGTTATAAGTTCCTCTCAGAAATTTTTACAAGATATGCCTGAAGATACAAAACTTGAAGAACGATATGCATGGATTAATAGTTGGATCTGCAAGCAAATGGAAATTTTTAATAATGACCTTAAACTTTATCAAAATACATCCCAAAATGCTTTTCCTATTTCGGAAAAAATATGTCTTGAACAGAATTCGTTCGATGAAGCTGCATTTATCAATGCTTTGGCAGAGGTTGTTGAAAAAACTGAAATAACGGAAAGAGATGAATTAATCCTCTCGATTACTGCTACACTTCAGGCAAAAGGTGCGGACTTTATCAAAGATGTAAAAAATGAATTTGAGAGAGAAGAAGTGGATCGGTGTCCCTATTGCCAACAAATAGTAGATCCTCAAAGAAAAAAGAATTTATTAAAGGCACTCGGTAAGGTGTTAGAAGCTCAAACTAAAAATCATGTATCCAATCAATTAAACCAATTTAGAATCAATGATATACAGCTTGTTGAATGGACAAAATTTGAAGCATTGAATAAACCTGAATTAGTAGAGAATTGTAAAAATGCAATTGAGGCATTAAAAGGACGAATTACCTTTGTTAATGGATTGCTAGAGAGAAAAATAAACAATCCCTATCAAGCATTAACAGTAGAAGCAGATACCATTGAATTTAATTCAGCGTATGAAAGTGCGATTAAGTATGCTCGAACATTAAATGAGGCAGTAGAAGATTATAATAAGGCAATAAAAGAACATAAAAAATTAGAGGAAAAATTGGTCAATATTAATAACGATATAGCGTTTTGGGAAATTTACGAGTTAAATGAAGAACTAAAAAGTGCTAAGAAAAGGTATGGAGTGCAGGCAAATATTGTCTCTAATCTTAGGAGAAAAATAAGTTCAATCCAGAATGAAATCAATGTACTAGAAGAAAAAAAGAAGCAAGTAAAAATTGCTGTTGATGAAATTAACGCTTCCTTGGCATACATTTTCTTATCAACGGATCGGCTTCGAATAGAATATGATGGTTCAAGTAATGAGTACAAAATTAAAGTAAATCAGCAGGATGTAAAGCCTAAGGATGTGTCAATAGGAGAAAGAAATGCTATCGCATTGGGGTACTTTTTTTCGGATATAAAAAAAGAGAAAGAGAAGAAGAACTTTTATCAGGGCGAGTATTTACTTGTTATTGATGACCCTATTTCGAGTTTTGACAGGTAAAATAGAATAGGTGTTATATCATTTTTACGAAAGGAGTTATTGAAGTTTAAAAAGGGGAATAAAAACACTAAAATTCTTATTATGACACATGATATGCAGGTCCTTTTTGACTTACATAAAATGTTTAATAGTATGTCTAATGAATTGACTGGAAATGAGTTAAAAAGTAAAAGTTATATTTTGGAAGACAAAAAACTTACTACTATTACGGAAAAGAAATATCATGAATATAGCTTTTTGCTACAACGAATTTATGAATTTGCAAAAGGAAAGTCTTGCGGAGATTTGAATTCAGAAATTGGTAACATGTTGAGACGGGTCATGGAAGCATATGGTACATTTTTATATAGAGCAGGCGGTGCTGATTTATTTAATAATGATATAGTACTAACTAAAATAAAAGATGAAAAACGTTGTGAGTTTTTTCGCAATTGCATGATACGTCTCTTTTTAAATGGAGAAAGTCATTTTGAAGAGGCTGTACAGTCTTTCAATGATATGAATTTTTTTAGTATATTGCCACCTGAAAAAAAGCAGGAATATGCGCGATATGTCCTTTGCTTTTTAT
>OBJO01000875.1_pt1 | contig 12084 bp, 8 predicted proteins | sample 1481741 | NCBI WGS metagenome assembly OBJO01 (sample SAMN06140803, study PRJEB22556) | human gut metagenome | host: Homo sapiens | place: China: Beijing | collected 2014 | reverse complement strand
GTCCAGGAGTGGAAAGCCAAGACACAGAGTAAAGCGTCTAAAGGAAATTACGACCTGGATGGATACCTATCTGAAGGATTAAATAGAAAAGAAAAACGAGCAGACTGTATTTGTTGAGGATACGAAGTCTGCTCGTTTTAATGCGGTTCAATTTCAAATAAGAGAGTAGGGTATTGTGACTTAGCAGTGCGGAATGCCGGTATGATTGGATATTTCTGAGCTGGTTGTGCAGAGATCTTCCCTGCTGAGGTCGTGAATACAGGTGTGTCCGCTGATTCTTGCGAAGGATTTCAATTCCTCCCGTAGTACATGCAGATAGTTTTCCAGGCGTTTCGCCCCTTTGTCTATGGAAAAATTCTTGCGTAGCTCAGGATCTTGCGTGGCAATGCCCATCGGGCATTTTCCATTGTGGCAGATACGGTACTGCTGACAGCCGATTGCTATCATGGCAGCACTTGCTATTGCGATGGCATCCGCTCCCATTGCCAGTGCCTTGATCATTTCTCCACTTGTACGAAAGCCTCCGGTAATGATGAGCTCCTGTGTCATATGGTGCTGATTCATGTATGCGCGGGCGCGGGCCAGGGCATATACGGTAGGCACTGTAGAGTTGTCTTTCAGGTATTTTGGAGATGCTCCAGTTGCGCCACCGCGGTCGTCAATGGTAATGAAGTCAGGCTGTGCATATGCTATCCATTCCAGATCTGTTTCGATATGCCCGGCTGCGATTTTTATACCGATCGGACGTCCGTCACTGCGTTCTCTGAGAGAGGTGACCAGCTGCTTTAAATCGTCCTTTGTTTTGATTTCTTCAAATTTCGATGGGGAAATGATGTCCTGATGCAGTGGCTTTCCACGTATGGCGGATATTTCCTCAGTGACTTTTTCTGCAGGAAGATGACCGCCCATGCCTGGTTTTGATCCCTGGCCGATTTTGATTTCGATTGCATCACTGCGTTTCAGGTTTTCATCGGTGACACTGTATTTGTTGGGAACATATTCAAAAATGTATTTGTAGGCATGATCGATTTCATCCGGGAGGATGCCGCCTTCTCCGCTGCATTGCGCGGTATGTACGGCTGCTGTTCCTTTTGCCAGTGCAGTTTTGGCTTCTTTGGAGAGGGCGCCGAAGGACATGTGGGATACGTAGACGGCATGATTAAGAACCATTGGCCTGCGTGCATTTTTCCCAATGATGGTTGTTGTATCAACATCAGCTTTATCAGCAAGTGGCGGGTGAGCGAGTTGTCCTCCTAATAGCAGGATGTCGTCCCATCCTGGTACGGATTTGTGTGTGCGCATTGCTTCGATACGGCTGGCGTTGTGAATAGCCATTTCATGAATGAGGGACATGCTGGTTTCCAGGATGTCTTCCTTTTTGGCATTTTTCTGTATGGCAAGGGAGGTGGCATCGTTGCTTTTGGATGTAGCTGACGCGTCTTCCTCTGATGCTACTTTTTTAAAGCATTCCTTTGGAGCGGTGCATAGCGGGCATTTCCATGTGCTATCAAGGTTGACCCAGGAGGTGCCTTCAACAGCTTCATCATACATGTAGCCGCATATTTCGCATACATATTTCATATAAAAAATCCCCTTCCTGTAAGCGTTTACTTTATGTGTTTATTGTACGCTGTTTAGAGAGAGATTGCAAATGGTATTGGATGGGAAGTAGTGTGGAGGAATGCAAAATCTGTACTGTGCTGTTTGATCGCCAAGCTCTGAAAAAGAGCTTGGCGGACAATTCAATCATACTGTCGATAAAGGCTGGAAATTTAGATCAACAAGCTCCGCGAAAGAGCTTGACCGTATTTTTCGGAAAAGACAAAATACAACAAAGTATTTAGATCCACAAGCTCCGCGAAAGAGCTTGACCGTATCGAAGGTCAATGACCATGACGCACCGTTATTTAGATCCACAAGCTCCGCGAAAGAGCTTGACTTCCTATAATGTCCATAGGGTGACCGCAACAATGAGATTTAGATCCACAAGCTCCGCGAAAGAGCTTGACCATATGGATACGTAAATAACTTATTGTTTTTAGATTTAGATCCACAAGCTCCGCGAAAGAGCTTGACATACTTTAAGGCTCTTCCATGCTTGTTTTTAGGATTTAGATCCACAAGCTCCGCGAAAGAGCTTGACTAATATTTCCACAGTGCCTCTCCTTCCCTTACTTATTTAGATCCACAAGCTCCGCGAAAGAGCTTGACATGAAAGCAAATGATTTCTTAAAAACCACTTATGATTTAGATCCACAAGCTCCGCGAAAGAGCTTGACTTGCAAACGTTATTGATATGCTTAACTTGACACAAATTTAGATCCACAAGCTCCGCGAAAGAGCTTGACCATATGTTATTGATATTTGGAATAACCGTAAAAAATTTAGATCCACAAGCTCCGCGAAAGAGCTTGACGGGTGCATAGACCAGATACCGTCTGACGACTTCGTGATTTAGATCCACAAGCTCCGCGAAAGAGCTTGACCGAATCCATCTATGGAATTCATGCCGGTTTTAAAAACAATTTAGATCCACAAGCTCCGCGAAAGAGCTTGACCTAGGTATTCATTCACTGCTGTTACACCAGCGTCGATTTAGATCCATAAGCTCCGCGAAAGAGCTTGACATATACATGATACGCACCTAGATTGCTGGAAAGTAATTTAGATCCACAAGCTCCGCGAAAGAGCTTGACTTTGCGCTGTATAGCCTTATAATTCGTCATATAGCCATTTAGATCCACAAGCTCCGCGAAAGAGCTTGACCATCAGCATCAATCATCCCTCCGCAATCTTCCACATTTAGATCCACAAGCTCCGCGAAAGAGCTTGACAATAAGCAATTTATATATTTACGTAGGTATAAAAGCATTTAGATCCACAAGCTCCGCGAAAGAGCTTGACCTGGTGTCTCCTGTGAATAGCTTTCCACTATCCATCATTTAGATCCACAAGCTCCGCGAAAGAGCTTGACCGTATCTCGTACTTTGTCCGTACCTCTCCTGTACCAATTTAGATCCACAAGCTCCGCGAAAGAGCTTGACTCCTCTGTCTCCATCACGTAGTTCGTCCACATTATTTAGATCCACAAGCTCCGCGAAAGAGCTTGACTATAGCTAATAGGCAATCCATAAATGAAGCATATATTTAGATCCACAAGCTCCGCGAAAGAGCTTGACTTTCTGACAGGCATAATCATTGTGAAGAAAGAGGGGTATTTAGATCCACAAGCTCCGCGAAAGAGCTTGACTGCGAGATTTGTGATAAACCACTCCGAATGTAACAAAAAATATTATTTACATTTAATTATCTATCGTACTTTTATTGTAAATTGTTACATTTTGTTTTAAAACACAATTATGTGGCGCGAACCTCCCTGGAAAATCATGTGAGCTTGGGGTTCGCGCAAAGAACATGTGAGTGGATATGATATCTCTACTTTTATTATAACAGAAACTTTACAAAGTGCTAAACAAAAATGTAATTGAGGTCAGTTTTTAGAATCTGTTAGTGTACACCATACGAAGGTTGTGAAATTCACCCATCAGCTATTGAAGGGACCGGTCTTTTCTTTTATAATGAGAGAAATATGAAATATCAGGAAAGAGGGAGAATATGAAATTTTCCAAACGAATGGATTTACTTGCGGAAGGTGTTTTCAGCAGGCTTGATGAAGAAAAACAAAACATGCTGGCTAGTGGGAAAGCCGTGTATGACTTTACAATAGGATCCCCTAACATAGCACCAAGTAAGGAGGTCATGGATGCACTAATCACTGCTGCACAGCAGCCGGAAAGCTATATGTATTCACTTCATGATACAAAAGAATTAAAAGAAACAATACAAGCCTGGTACAGAAAACGATATCAGGTAGAATTGGATACAGAAACAGAGATACTGTCTCTGCAGGGATCTCAGGAAGGACTTGCACATGTCGCATTGGCACTATGTGATGAGGGTGATATTGTTCTCATCCCTGCTCCCAGCTACCCTATCTTTGCGAATGGACCGAAAATAGCAGGGGCAGAGTTATATGAAATGCCGATGCTGAAAGAATATGATTATCTGATTCAATTCGATGCAATTCCTGAAGAAATAGCAGAAAAGGCTAAGATGATGATTATATCCTATCCGAATAATCCAACAGGCGCTACGGCTTCAGATAGCTTTTATGAAGAATTAATTCAATTTGCAAAGGCACATGATATTATCGTCATTCACGATACAGCCTACAGCAATCTTGTGTTTGATGGAGAGGAAGGAAAAAGCTTCTTATATTATGCGGGTGCAAAGGATATTGGTATCGAATTTAATTCCTTTAGTAAAACCTATGGCATGGCTGGAGCACGTATTGGAATATGTGTGGGTAATGCGGAAATCGTCGGTATTCTGAGAAAACTGAAAAGTAATATTGATTACGGTATGTTTTTACCTATTCAAAAAGCCGCAATCGCAGCTTTAACGCAAGACCAGAGCATTGTGAAGGAAACCCGTGAAACCTACCAGAGAAGAAGAAATCGTATTGTTGCTGGCGCTGCAGCTGCAGGCTGGCACATCGCTTCATGCAAGAGTACCATGTTCTTATGGGCACAGATACCGGAAGGCTATGGAAGCAGTGAAGAATTCGCTTTAAACCTGTTAAAATGCAGCGGAATGCTGGTGACTCCTGGCAGTTCTTTTGGAGCATATGGTGAGGGCTTTGTACGAATTGCACTTGTTCAAAGTGATGAAGTTATCGAACAGGCATTGCAGGCTTTAAAGGAAAGCCGGTTCTTTCTGAAATGAAAACACTGATTGCAATCGGCGGCGGAAGCTTTCAAAAGCAGGAAACAATGTCAATCGACACCTATGCGATTTCCAGGTGTGGAAAAACACAACCACATGTATTGTTTATTCCGCTAGCAAGCAGAGACGATCAGGGCTATGCGAAACGCTTCAAGCAATATTACCGCAGCCTTGGCTGTCAGGTCGAAGCTTTGCGTCTGCTGCATACAAAGCTGAGTAATGAAGAAATATATAAGAAATTCCGTTCACAGGATATGATATATCTTGGGGCAGGCGATACCGTGTTTCTCATGAAGCAGCTGAAACAGAGAAAGCTGGATTTGCTTTTAAAGGAGCTATCCCAGCAGGGAATCGTTATCTGCGGAATCAGTGCCGGGGCGAATGCTCTCTTTGAATATGGCTACAGCAACATCGCATCAGACACATTTGAACTTGTGAATGGTATGGGTATGATCGAAGGAGCGTTCTGTCCACATTATCAGAAGGAAGAACGTAAATCCTTCGATATGGTATGCAGGAAACAGAATTTGCCGGCTATCGGCTGTGCGGATCAGTGTGCTTATGTAGTTACGGATGAAAAGAGATTTTTCCTCGAGTGAAGAATCTTTTTCTTTTATCAGATCTTCGGGTAATATTACTTGCAAATTGTTTCATTTTTGTCTATAATGTACAAGTCTATAGAAACATCGTATATACTTTCGACATGATGGTGAAAGCGTTTCTACCTGAAAACCAATTTCAGACTACGATGGAAGCTTATATACGAATACTGCGGGTTGCGGTGTTTTTTTGTTTTGGGAGACAGAAAAGAGGGAATTATGTTAGAAAAATTATTCAAATTGAACGTGAAGCAGACTTCTGTGAAAACCGAGGTAATTGCCGGTATTACAACCTTTCTGGCAATGGCCTATATTCTTGGGGTAAACCCGTCTATTCTGCATGATGCAGGTATGGATCGCGCATCTGTTTTTATGGCAACAGCTATTTCTGCAGGCTTTGCCTCTATCGTTATGGGATTGGTGGCGAACTATCCGGTTGCGCTTGCTGCCGGTATGGGGGTAAATGCATTATTCGCCTACACGATCTGCGGGCAGATGGGGATGAGCTGGCAGGCTGCATTGGCTGGCGTATTCATTTCCGGTTTGATTTTCATCGTGATTTCTGTTACCGGTATTCGTAAGGCGATTATCAATGCAATTCCAAAGCAGCTGAAGATGGCAATTGGTGCCGGTATCGGTTTCTTTATCGCTTTTGTTGGATTGAAAAATGCAGGAATTGTCGCAGGGAGTGCATCTACCTTTGTGACAATCGGTAATTTTGCGGATCCACAGGTGTTGCTTGCACTCTTCGGTATTCTGCTGACCATCGCTTTGCTTGTTAAGAAGGTACCGGCTGCTGTTTTTGTCGGAATGGTGATTACTGCGGTGATTGGAATTGTCTGCGGTGCAGCATTTGGTTTAAAGGGAATGCCGGCATTGCCTGATACATTCTTCGAAATGAATTTTCATCTGAATGCGGCAGGTTCTTTTATGGATGGTTTCGGTGAGCTGTTCGCGAATCCGTTGAATGCGTTTGTTGTGATTTTCTCCTTTCTGTTTGTGGATTTCTTTGATACTGCCGGTACGCTGGTTGCTGTTGCGAACCGAATCGGTCTGGTGAATGAAAAGGGTGAGCTGGAGAATGTGGAGCGTGCACTTGTTGCGGATGCAGTAGGTACTGTTGCAGGTGCTGCGTTAGGAACTTCTACGGTTACCTCCTTTGTGGAATCAACTTCCGGTGTTGAGGTTGGCGGTAGAACCGGTTTAACTGCATGTACGACGGGTATACTGTTCTTTGTATCCATTCTGTTTTCACCCATCGTGTTATCTGCGGTAACAAATGCGGTTACGGCTCCTGCTCTTGTTGTTGTGGGTATTCTGATGGCGCAGCAGCTGAAGGAAATCGAATGGGATAACATGGTTTATGCGACAGCCGGATTCATTACTGTTCTTATGATGATTCTGACATATTCCATTTCCAATGGGATTGCGTTTGGATTTATTGCCTATGCGATTGCAATGACGGCTGCCGGTAAAACAAAGGAAGTACATATCACGGTGTGGGTATTGATGGTGATTTTCCTAATCTACTTCGCACTGCCGCAATTTATGTAGAAAAAGATTTTAAAATCAGAAAAATAATGATATTATAATACACGGAAATCTTAGTATTTCAACGACGCCGATACTATACATATTCGCTATGGTATCGGCTTCTTAATAAGGAGGATACATTCATGGCTGATAAAATTATCGTACTTGACTTCGGAAGTCAGTATAACCAGCTGATAGCACGTCGTATTCGTGAGTTTGGTGTTTATTCTGAATTGCACCCGCACACGATGACACTGGAAGAAATTCTGGCACTGAAGGATGTCCGGGGAATCATTTTCTCTGGTGGACCAAACAGTGTATATGATGAGGAAGCGTTTAAATGCGATTCTGCAATTTTTGAATCCGGTATTCCTATTCTTGGTATCTGTTATGGTATGCAGATGACACATTTTATGAATGGCGGAAGTGTGAAGGCTTGTGAAGCAAAGGAATATGGAAGAACAGAGATTACGGTTGAGACGGATTCTCCGATTTTCAAAGGACTGCCGGAAAAGCAGATTGTTTGGATGAGTCATGGTGATCAGGTGGATACACTGGCTGATGGCTTTGTGAAGGATGCGTACAGTGATACCTGTACATTTGCGGCTACTAGCAATATAGAGAAGAATATTTATACGCTGCAGTTCCATCCGGAGGTACGTCATTCCGAGTATGGAAACGAGATACTGAAAAATTTTGTTTTTGAGGTCTGCAAGGCGAAGAATGATTGGTCTATGCACAGCTTCATTGATATGGAAATTGAGAAGATTCGCAAGACTGTCGGTACAGACAAGGTGCTGTTGGGATTGAGCGGAGGCGTGGATTCCTCTGTTGTTGCGGCACTGCTGCATAAGGCGATCGGGGATCAGCTGATTTGTATGTTTATTGATCACGGCTTGCTGCGTGAAGGCGAGGCGGAAAGCGTTATGGAGACATTCGGGCGCGAGATGAATATCAATCTGGTGAAAATTGATGCAAAGGAGCGTTTCCTGAGTAAGCTGGCCGGTGTGAGTGATCCGGAGAAGAAGCGTAAAATCATCGGAAATGAATTTGTGTATACCTTTGATGAGGAAGTGAAGAAGCTGACTTCAGGTGAGGATATCAAGTGGCTGGCACAGGGTACGCTGTATACGGATGTCATTGAGTCGGGGACAAAGACAGCACAGACGATTAAGTCACATCACAATGTTGGTGGGTTGCCTGAGGATATGCAGTTCAAGCTGATTGAGCCGTTGAATACGTTGTTTAAGGATGAGGTGCGTGCATTGGGTACGGAGCTGGGATTGCCTGATGAGATGGTTTGGCGGCAGCCGTTCCCGGGTCCTGGCTTGGGTATCCGTGTGCTGGGCGATATTACAGAGGAGAAGCTGGAAATCGTTCGGGATTCTGATCTGATTCTGCGTGAGGAAGTTGCGAAAGCAGGGCTGCAGAAGGAGATTTGGCAGTATTTTACGTGTCTGACGAATATGCGTTCCGTTGGTGTTATGGGGGATCAACGTACATATGATTATGCGGTGGCTATCCGTGCGGTGACTTCGATTGACGGAATGACGGCGGATTGGGCAAAAATTCCGTATGAGGTGCTGGATGTTATCAGCAATCGTATTGTGAATGAGGTGAAGCATGTGAATCGGGTAGTGTATGATATTACGAGCAAGCCTCCAGGGACGATTGAGTTCGAATAAACAAAAATGCTTAGTAAATCCAGCGTTTATGCGGGTTTGCGGCATTTCAAAAGGTCTTTTGATAACAAATTGATAACAGTCGTTTGAGTGCGATTATTCTTACTGTCAAGTGGTTTGTTGGTGGGGAATGATTGAGAAGTGGCTGGCTAATGTTCAGAGCCATACTCGGAAATATTACATATTTCCGAGTTGTGGCGTATTTATTGAGGGACTAGATGCTAAGGAATATGCCTTAAATAAAGAAACACTCAATAAAATAAATTTTGAGTTAGGTAAGACATTAAGAAGAAGTGATAGTGATCTTGATTATTTACCAACACAATATATATCTGACTTTATAAAGAGCATTAAGCATAATAATGTGAATGAGTATTCTGGAATAGAATATAATAGTGTGATGTATGAAAAAGGCTATAATTTAGCGATTTTTGATCCTGAATTATTTGAATGTATCAACACAGAGGTGTATAGAATAGAAAATGTTACATATCATATACATCAGATTAGATGAAACTTTTTTGATGCTATCTCATTACAAAATCATATATAAATATAGATAGGAAACATATCAAATCACAAATTTTAATAAACAATTATATATAATATGTAGGCGGTCTAAAATCAGCACATGTCCAAAAGAAGAGGCAGATACCCTTGATTAGGTATCCATAATCTGATTTAGAAAGAAATTTTTACTTGATAAAAATGCTGTTGGAACTAATTCATTCATTCCTACAGGGAATATAGCAAAAAATGTGTAAATAGTAAGAAACGGGTGAGAATGTAGATATGAAACATACTTACAGGAGGAAAAATAGGTGCTCCAAAATTAGTTGGGGTTCACACAAAATGAACTAATAAAGTAACATGGGGTAGAGAAACCCCGTATATCAAGAACGGATATCAGGCTTCTTTTTTAAGGGTATAGGGATCATTATACAAATGGCACTCAAAGACGACCATACCTGTGAGGTTCATAAAAATGTCCATATAACCATCGGAAGTATAAACACGAACCTGATTAGCCGCAATAAGTTCCAGACGCACAGCAGATTCTTCAAAATTAACTAAAATCCACCTGCACAAGAAATATTGATCAGTCGTATCACAGTGTATCATGAAGCATCACCTTTAATGGGATTGAGTCTGTAGGTGGCATCCTTATCCAAAACATACATGAGTCGGTTTCTGAAACGTTTCCAGTTCGAGTAACCGTTGGCATTATGTTTGATACACTTGATGACCTTATTTCTATTTTCAATGATTCCGTTATTCATCTTGAGAGGTTTGTATAGTACATTTTTAAATCCTTCCATTTGTGTAACCCTTTACATTTCTTAATGTCACCTATATAATATACGTGAGCAGGGAAGAAAGTACATGATGAATTGCATAAGCATAAAATTTTTAAAATAAAGTTCATGTATTTTAGAGAGGGGAACGTATATGGATAACCGGCACATAAGAGAAGAAATATTAAAATATTGGCATGTAATTGAATTTTTGAATCAGAATGAGTTTCCTACAATTAAAAATAAAAAATCTATTTATGTTTCAACGATAGGTTACTTGATGTCTGAACAAATAGATATCTTTCATAAAGTGAAGCAAGATAATTTTAAAATAAAAGAGCTTCCAGAAACATCTGATAAAATTGAATTATGTCTAGGAAAAATATTAAGAGATGACTGTGTGAAAGCAATATATCAGCTTGCCAATGTATCTGATGAAAGAAATGAAATAACAAGAGGAAGTATTGCAATTATGGGATTGCAGGTTTCAACTATGAATCACTATGTTCCAGGAAGCTTTAATCTTTCTCCGATTGTATGGACAATTTATAGAATGTGGTCTCAACACAACAGTGATCTAACTGTCTTGATAAATGAAGCAGATTACGAAAAAGATATGGCAGAAATAGATTCTTGGTTACTAAAACAGGAAACTGTTGATATGGTTATCATTCGTGAGTGTTATGACAAAGTGATAAGTCAGTTTATTAATCTTGCATTATTACAACCTGAATACACAGGACTATTTGTATATCAAAGATTTAAAGATGAAAAAATGAAAGAACGTTATGAAGAAACTTTAGGATATGCAAATTTACATATGAATTTCTATTCCAAAGATCTGAGTTTTGCAATGAGATTAAATAAGAAAGACTTCATTCATAAAACAGAGTATGGGAAAGTATTCATAGAACCATACATAACAAGTGCATTATCAGATGAGGCAAAAGATCCTAGGATAGATTTATTAAATAGAAGTATTGAGAACAAAGAAATGCTACAGCGTGTTTTGCACATTGATCATGCACCATTAGGAAAATGGCCATCTCGTTATGCTCCTGCGTTTATGCAGCAGTTTGCTATAAATTTAGCTATATCCAATAATTCTGAATTTCCACCATTTTTATCTGTGAACGGTCCTCCTGGGACTGGTAAAACAACCATGTTAAAAGAAGTGATTGCAGATGCTATCGTAAAAAAAGCAATGGTGATGAGCAATTTCCCGGAATCCAATGATGCATTCACCGAATGCAACTTTGAAGAAGGGAACTGTATTAATCATGGATATAGCAAGTTTTTTAGTCACTACTATAAGGTTGATCGAAGAATTAATCAAATTTCTATCCTAGTTGCATCCTGCAACAATGCAGCAGTTGAAAATATTACAAAGGAACTTCCTGATGGGGAAGCTATTTGTAATGGTGTGAAAAATATAAATGATGAAGATGAAAACGAAATCAAATTAAGGCAAATCCGTCATTATTTTGATAAACAGGATGAGGATATCTACTTTACTGAATATGCAAATAGATTGTTTAATAAAAGCGACGGTGATAAAAAAATCGCTCCGCATTATTATTGGGGATTAATCTCTGTTCCACTTGGAAATAGAAAAAATCAAGGGAATTTTACACAGATACTAAATGATTTTACATTTGAAATGTTAGGCAAAAATGACTATATTGAGGAACATAAATCTAAATATACAAAGGCAGTTGAATTATTTCAAAAGCAACTGAGAGTAGTTGAACAAATAAAAATAAAACTGAAAACTGTTTGTGATACGGAACGGCATTATCAAAATGAGTTAGCAAACATAAAAGAGAAGATAAAAGAAAATGAAAATATTTTATCAATACAGAAACAGCAGATTGATACATTAAAAACAAATAGAAAACAAGAGCTTTGTATGAAAAAAGAAATGTTATCTTATTTAAATGCAGAAGAAAAGGAGGCGTCAAGTAAAGCACAGTTGGTATTGGATAAAAAGCAAGTAGTCTCAGAATTAAAAGATAGAGAAACGGTGTGCAGAGATGAAATAATGAGATTAGAGAGCAGTCGCTCTTTGAAAGAAACATTTATGGCGATATTTCGTGTTAAAACATTAAAAAGCAAAGAGATTTCTGACTTATACATCAAATTAAAAACTATAGAATCGGATATAACTTATGCGACATCTGTATGGGAAGA
>OBJO01000872.1_pt1 | contig 12110 bp, 7 predicted proteins | sample 1481741 | NCBI WGS metagenome assembly OBJO01 (sample SAMN06140803, study PRJEB22556) | human gut metagenome | host: Homo sapiens | place: China: Beijing | collected 2014 | reverse complement strand
ACCGGCAAGCAACCCGCCGGCGTGCGCCATGTACGCGACCGGGCCTTCGCCGCTGAAATGTCCGTAGAGTTCCTTCGCGAGCCACAATGGAAACACCAGCATCGCAGGCGCGGTAAACCGACCGAACCAGAATCCGATGGTGTAGAAAAAGCGGACCCTGCGAAAACCGTAGACGCCGAGATACGCGCCCATCAAACCCGAGATCGCGCCGGAAGCGCCGATGAGCGGCAGCGTGCTTTGCGCGTGAGTGACAATGAACAATCCCGCGGCGAGCAAGCCGGTCAGCAGATACGTGCCGAGAAACAACGCGGTGCCGAGCACGCGCTCCAGCAGCATGCCGAACAGCAACAGGAAGATCATGTTGCCGAGCAGGTGAATGAAACTACCGTGCAGAAACATGTGCGCGAGCAACGACGCCGGCTTGATCTCCACCGGCACGAGGCCGAAGCGCAGCCAGCTGATGCGATCACGTGACGCCTCAAAACGCTGCCGTGCGGCCACCCATTCCATCGGCGGAGTCGTCGTCTCCCACCAGGATGCCACGTAACTGTCGAATTCCTGCTGCAGAACGACCGTGAGCAGCAGCGGCGATTCCATCGCTTCCGCCGGCCGACCCTGTGATGCAAGAAAAGATTCCAGCAACGGTTTCTCGTACTCCAGCAACTGCTGCTCGGAATAAACCGACAACGCCTGTTCGACACGCGCCTCGTCATCCGTCTGGTACAACGCGAATACCAGCACGCAGGCGACGAAAATGAAGAACGTGCCCCACGGCAGATTGCGCGAATCGAACTTTTGTTCGGCTGGAACGATCAGCATTCCCTGGCTCCCCCGCAACTGGAATTTTCAGTGTGCGGGAATTCTGGCGGCAACGATTGCCGGAGGCAAGCTGGCGGACATCGAGTCCGGATCGATCATGAAATGCGAAGGTCCTGCGAAAACGCGTGAGATGAATGTGGGAGCGGCATCCTGCCGCGATCGCGAAAACTTTCTCTGATGAAGAGTTTTCGTCCGCCGCTGATGTGTAGGAGCGGGCTTTAGCCCGCGAACGTCCTGCGAGGCTGATGACCGAATAAGTGACCGGAAGATAAAGAGTTTCGGCCACTGCTCCGCTAACGCTGCGCAGTTTGGCCGAGCCCCTTTTGTTTCGGCAAAAGGGGCGAAAACCAATGCGCTCCAATCAGCCGTCCGCACGAGTTGTTCATTTATGTGTGCGTGCGTATGCCCTCACCTGCTCCCTCGCGGTGGGCACGCTCGGCAACTCGCCGGTCGGATCGTCGTTCGCTGCGCTCACTTGATCCGCCTCGGGCTCGGCACTCCTCGCTTTCCGCCTGAAATCACTTCGCTTTGCTCGTGATTTCGGCTCCAGCCCACCACTCGGTCCGCTGCTCGGCGGCTTCAAGTCGCGCCAAAAGCAAAAGCGAAGAGCGCTGTGCTTCGTCGATGCAGCGATGCAAGCAGTATTTCCTTGGTGCACGATGAAAGGATTTTTGTCTCATCGACTTCGGCTCTCGCAACTGGCGAGTCCTTGAATGCGTGGGCCTGAAATGAGAAGGAACAAAAACAAAGCCCCGCTTGCGCGGGGCTTTGTATCTTCGTAGTGCGTAGATTGGGGTGAGCGAAGCGAACCCCAACAAAAATCCTCTCGTTCTCTTCAACTATCTCGCCAACCGTTGTGGACTTCATGTGGGAGCGGCATCCTGCCGCGATTCCATGCAAATTCATTTTCGAAAAGGTTCGCCTGCCGCTACGCAGCCGAGGCGGAACTTCTTCAAAAGATATTTCAGAATCGCGGCAGGATGCCGCTCCCACACCGCAAGCTCAAACCGTGCACAAGAAACAGATCTGAAATTAAAGATCGCTCATCGCGAGGGGAAGCAGGCCGAAATCCTTTATAAGTTTCTCGATCAATTATTCGATCACGGCGAGTCCAAAGGGACGGTCGCATGGTTCGCGGGCTAAAGCGCGCTCCTACATGCAAACCGTAGATCTCCGATTTCACTTCGTTCAATCCGGGCTATAAACTCGAATCAGTTGCCCGGCCGCGACCAGTCCAGCGGGACAAGCTATTGTTCGCGGGCTGAAGCCCGCTCCTACAACACCCCCGGCAACCACGTCACAAGTCTCGGCCACGCGGCGACGATCAACAGCATCAACAACTGTATGGCGACGTAAGGCATGACGCCACGATAGATCGCGCCGGTACTGACGGCCGCAGGCGCGACACCGCGCAGATAGAACAGCGAGAAGCCGAATGGCGGTGTGAGGAACGATGTCTGCAGGTTGAGCGCGATCAGCACGCCGAGCCAGACGGGATCAACGCCCATCGCGAGCAGCACCGGTCCGACAATCGGCACAACGACGAAAGTGATTTCAAGAAAATCGAGCACGAAGCCGAGCAGAAACATCACGAGCATCACGACGATCAATGCGCCCGCGGTGCCACCCGGCAGATCGGACAGCAGTGCGTGAACCGCGTCATCACCGCCGAATCCGCGAAACACCAGCGAGAATACCGACGCACCGATCAGTATCAGAAACACCATCGCGGAAATGCGCGTCGTGCTTCGCATGACTTCTCTCAGCATCCCGAGACTGAACTGTCCGTACACGATTGCAAGCAACAACGCGCCCATCGCGCCGACGGCGGCGGCTTCGGTCGGCGTGGCGATGCCGGCGATGATCGAGCCGAGCACAGCGACCATCAATACCAGCGGTGGCATGAGCGCCTTGATGATTTTCATCGTCGGCAGCGTGCGTTCGTCATTCGGCATCGCAGGCATTTTGTCTGCGCGCATGAACGCGACAATGGCGAGATAAACGGCGTACAGGCCGACAAGCAGAACACCGGGCAGCAAGGCACCGAGAAAAAGATCGCCGACGGAAACGGTCTGCACGGAAAAAATGCCCTGCACGCGCTGCGCTTCCTGATAGGCGGTGGAAATCACGTCACCCAGCAGCACGAGAACAATCGACGGCGGAATGATCTGGCCAAGGGTACCGGCGGCACAGATCGTGCCCGCGGAAAGTGCGGGATCGTAGCCGCGCTTGAGCATGGTCGGCAGCGAAAGCAAGCCCATGGTGACGACGGTCGCACCGACAATGCCCGTGCTTGCGGCGAGCAGCATGCCGACCAGCAGCACGGAGAAACCGAGTCCGCCGCGCAGCCGACCGAAAAGGCGTGAAAGCGTATCGAGCAATTCTTCCGCGATGCGCGAACGTTCAAGCACGACGCCCATGAACACGAACAAGGGAACGGCGATCAATGTTTCGTTGGTCATCACGCCGTATACGCGGCTCGCGATCGTATCGAGCAGCAGGACATCGAAACCGCCTGCCAGCCAGCCGATGCCGGCGAACAGCAAGGCGACACCGGCGAGCGTGAACGCGACGGGATAACCCGCAAGCAGGCAGACGATCACCGCGAAGAACATGAGAAACGCGAGCCAGCTCATTCAGCTTTTCCGCGCAAGGTGGTGATGGCACGCAACAGAAGTGCGACGCCTTGCAATGCGATCAGCACCGCCGTCAGCGGAATCACGGTTTTCAACAGATACACGAACGGCAGGCCGCCGGCTTCACGCGAACCTTCACGCACCGCCCACGCAGCGGCGACGTAGTCCGCGCTGACAAAAAACAGCATTGCGGCGAAAGGAAACAACAGCAACACCGTACCGAGCAATTCGACAATCGCGCGATGACGCGCGCTCCAGCGGTGATGGAAGACATCGACGCGCACATGCGCATCATGTTTCAACGCGTAGGCGGCGCCGAGCATGAACACAATGGCGTGGAAATACGAGATCGATTCCTGTAACGCGATCGAACCGATACCGAAGGCGTAGCGCAACACAACAACACCGAACGTCACCAGCACCATGACGAGCGTCAGCCACGCGATGCCGCGGCCGATCCATTCATTGACGGTATCGATGGTGCGGATAACGCGATTCACGGGATTTCTACAGTTCCAGCATCAACTCGCGCTCTTCACGCGAAGGCTCGAAACCACGACCGCTGTAGTGATCGAAAATGGCCTGCACGACTTCGTCGGGTTCCTCGACGACCGTGAGCAGATTCATGTCGGCGGCGTCGATCATGCCTTCATTCACCAGTGTCTCGCCGAACCAGTCCAGCATGCCTTTCCAGAACGTCGCCTTGACGAGAATCACCGGAATGCGGCGGCTCTTGCCGGTCTGTATGAGCGTGAGAATTTCCGCAAGTTCATCAAGCGTGCCGAAACCGCCGGGCATGACGATGTACGCCGACGCGTATTTCACGAACATCACTTTGCGTGAAAAGAAATGCCGGAAGTAAAGATCGATGTCCTGGTAACCGTTCGACGACTGTTCGTGCGGCAACTGTATGTTGAGACCGATGGAGGGCGACTTGCCCTGCGCTGCGCCCTTGTTCGCAGCTTCCATCAAACCCGGACCGCCGCCGGTCACAACGGAGAAGCCCGCGTCGGACAGCGCGTTCGCAATCCTGACCGTGAGCTCGTAATCAGGATGGTCGGGTTTGGTGCGCGCGGAGCCGAAGATGCTGACGGAAGGTTTGATGGTGACGAGCTTTTCAAAACCTTCGACGAATTCCGCCATGATCTGGAATATCTTCCAGGACTCGCGGGTCAGCGACTGTTCATGCTCCGGCGTGCGCTGCACGCGTTCGCGGAATTTTTCATCACGACGGTTCATTTGATTCATGTCCTCTCGACGGCGTTCACTGATTGTTTATCGCTGTTTTCCGCGCGCAGCGCAATGCCGCTTCTGACGCGGTGCATGCACTGTATCTGTCGCCACGATGTCTTTGACATGCAGGGTTTTTGGTCAATCAATACGTGTGCGCGCGGATTATTTCTTCCAGAACGCCGGTGTAAACAGGATCAGCAACGTGAAAATCTCAAGACGCCCGAGCAGCATCGCCAGCATCAACACCCACTTCGAGGCTGCCGGAATGCCGGCGTAGTTCGTCGCGACTTCACCGAGCCCCGGCCCGAGATTGTTCAGGCAGGCGGCGACGGCGGAAAACGCAGTGACATGATCAAGACCGAGCGCCATGGTCAGAATCATCAGGAACGCGAACACGACGACGTAAACGGAGAAGAAACCCCAGACCGCGGAGACGACCTTGTCCGGTACCGCACGACTGCCCATCTTCGCGGCGAACTGCGCGTGCGGATGCACGAGCCGGCGCACTTCGCGCCAGCCCTGTTTTGTCAGCAACACCCAGCGGATCACCTTCATGCCACCGCCGGTCGAGTATGCGCAGGCGCCGATGAAACTCGACAACACGAGCAACACCGGCAACATGCCGGGCCACGCCGAGAACTCACCGGCGGAAAATCCGCTCGTCGTCATGATGGAGACGGAGTGAAAAAGACCTTCCCGAAACGCTCTGCCCGGATTTTCGAAGTAATCGCTCACGGCGAGATAGACCGAGACAAAAGCGGCCAATGCGAATAGTGAAGAGACGTAGGCCTTGAACTCCGGGTCGCGCCAGTAAGGCAGAACGCTGGCGCGACGCATGGCGTGAAAATGCAACGCGAAATTGACGCCGCCGATGATCATGAACGCGACTGCGACCATTTCGACAGCCGCGCTGTCGAAGTAACCGATGCTGAGATCGTGCGTGGAAAAACCACCGATCGCGACGGTAGAGAATGCGTGGCCGATCGCGTCGAACCAGTCCATGCCGGCGACCCGATACGCGATCGCGCATAACACGGTGAACGCCGCGTAAATCACCCAGAGTGTTTTCGCGGTTTCCGTGAGCCGCGGTGTCAGCTTCGTGTCTTTTGACGGCCCTGGCGTTTCGGCGCGGTACAGCTGCATGCCACCGACGCCGAGCAACGGCAGTATCGCGACGGCGAGCACAATGATTCCCATGCCGCCCAGCCATTGCAGCCATTGCCGATAAAAGAGAATTGATTCAGGCAAGGTGTCGAGGCCGACTATCACTTCCGCGCCCGTGGTTGTCAGCCCGGCGATGGACACGAACATCGCGTTCGTCACTGTCATCGCCATGCTGTTGGTAAGCAGCAACGGCGCGGCGCCCGCGGTGCCGAGAACGATCCAGAACATCGCGACGATAAGCGCGCCGTCGCGACGGCGCAGATCGCGACGTTCACGCCGCACGGGTAACCACACCAGCGTTCCGAACGCGATGACCACAAGAAAACTTTTCAGGAATGTGTCGATCTCGCCGTCGGCATAGATCAGCGACACGAGGACCGGCGGCAGCATCGCGGTGCTGAAGATCATCAGCAGCAGACCGAGTACGCGTTGCACGGCGGCGAGATTCATCAGTGCCTCCAGAATTCCGGCGTCAGCAGCACAAGTACCGTGAATATTTCCAGCCGCCCGAGCAGCATGCCCGCGATACCGACCCACTTGCCGAAATCCGAAACCTCCATGAAGTTGCCCGCCACATCACCAAGACCGGGACCGAGATTGTTCAGCGTCGCCGCCACCGCGGAGAACGCCGACACCTGGTCCATGCCGGCGGCAAGAAACAGCAGCATGAGAAAAACGTACGTGAGGGTGTATGCCGCGAAGAATCCCCACACGGCTTCGATGACACGATCGGAGACAACGCGTCCGCCGAGCTTGATGGGTGTAACGCCACTGGGATGAACAATGCGCGCGATTTCGCGCATGCCCTGCTTGTAGACGAGCATGAAGCGCACAGTTTTCATGCCGCCGGATGTGGAGCCCGCGCACGCGCCCATGATGCTCGCGAATATCAGCAGCACGGGAAGAAAACCCGGCCAGTCCGCAAAACTCTCCGTACCGAAGCCGGTGGAAGTCATCACGGATACCGTCTGGAACGCGGCGTTCATCAATCGATCGAGCCAGCTCGCCTGCGGGTTGTGCATGAGCAGATACGCGGCGGAAATCAGCGACACGACAAACAGCACCGAAATAAACGTGCGTGTTTCGGCATGCCGCCAGTAATCACGCAAGCGCAGCGTCTGAAAGACCTGGAAATGCAACGCGAAACTGATGCCGCCCGCAATCATGAAAATCATCGCGATGCCTTCTATGGCATCACTCTGGAACCACGCCATGCTCGCGTCATGCGTGGAGAAACCGCCGGTTGAAACGGTGGCAAAGGAATGTCCGATGGCATCGAAGACCGACATCCCCGCAAGCCAGTACGCGAACGCGCAGGCAAGCGTCAGCAGAAAATAGATCTTGAAAAATGCTTTCGCCGTGCCTTGCACGCGCGGCGTCAACTTGTCCTGCTTGGTGGGCCCCGATGCTTCGGCGCGATAGACCTGCATGCCCCCGACACCGAGCACGGGCAGCACGGCGAGCGCGATGACCGCGATGCCGAGCCCGCCCACCCATTGCAGCTGCTGCCGGTACCAGAGGATCGCGTGCGGCAATTCGTCGATGCCGACGATGACAGTCGCGCCTGTCGTCGTGAGCGCCGAAACCGATTCGAAAATCGCGTCCGTGAAACTCAGTTGCGGTTCGTGCGCCAGGTGAAACGGCAGCGACGACACGCCGCCGAGCACGACCCAGAACAACGTGACGACGAAAAAGCCTTCGCGCACGCGCATGTCGCCGTGCGCATGTCGTTGTGGAAACCAGAGCAGGATGCCGGCGGCGAGCGTGATGACGAACGTCAGCACGAAAGGTTGCAACGCACCGTCAGCATAGAGCAGCGACACCGCGACGGGCGGCAGCATGGTGACACTGAAGGCGATGAGGAAAACGCCGACGATGCGCTGGATGAGGCCGTATTTCATGGGAAGGCCCTGCGCCCCTTAATCCAGTGCTGCGTCCACCTGGAAAAGTTTCTCGACATCCGCAACATGCTTGCGATCGACGAGGAACATGATCACGTGGTCGTCGGCTTCGATGCGCGTGTCGTGATGCGCCATCATGACCGTGTCACCACGCACGACGGCACCGATGGTCGCGCCCTGCGGCAACGGAATTTCCTCCACCGTGCGATCGACGACGCGTGATGTTTCGCGCGAGCCGTGCGCGATCGCTTCGATCGCTTCCGCCGCGCCGCGGCGCAGGGAATGCACGACGACAACATCACCGCGACGGATATGCGTCAGCAACGCGCCGATGGTGATCTGTTGCGGAGAAATCGCGATGTCGATGTCGCCGCTCTGCACGAGATCGACATACGACGGCCGGTTGATCAGCGACAGCACCTTGCGCGCGCCAAGACGTTTCGCGAGCATGGAAGAAAGAATGTTCGCTTCCTCGTCGTTCGTCACCGCGCAGAACACGTCCGTTGCTTCGATGTTTTCCTCGACCAGCAATTCCTCGTCCGCCGCGTCGCCGGACAGCACGATCGTCTTGTCCAGTTGCTCGGAGATGTCGCGCGCACGCTCACGGTTACGTTCGATGAGTTTCACCTGGTGCGTCGATTCCAGCGCTTTCGCGAGACGCACGCCGATATTGCCGCCACCGGCGATGATGATCCGCCGCACCGGCTTGTCGAGCTTGCGCATTTCATTGATGACGGAGCGGATGTCCGCGCGCGGCGCGATGAAGAACACTTCGTCATCCGCTTCGATAACGGTGTCGCCGTGCGGCAGGATCGCCTGACCGCGCCGATAGACGGCGGCCACGCGCGTATCGACATCGGGAATGTGATTCTTCAGATTGCGCAATTCCTGGCCGACGAGCGCGCCACCGTAATACGCCTGCACGGCGACGAGGCGCACCATGCCGCCGGCGAAATCGAGCACCTGCAACGCACCGGGATACTGGATGATGCGGCGGATGTAATCGACGACCAGCTGTTCCGGAGAAATCAGCATGTCCACCGGCAACGCATCCTGCGTGAACAGCTGCGGCGTGTTGAGGTATTCGGCCGCGCGGACGCGCGCGATCTTGGTCGGTGTGCGGTGAAGCGTGTAGCAGACCTGGCAGGCGATCATGTTGGTTTCATCACTGTCCGTGACAGCAACCACCATGTCCGCTTCATCCGCGCCCGCCTCACGCAGCACGTCAGGATGTGACGCGTGTCCGCAGACGGTGCGGATGTCGAGACGTTCCTGCAGGTCCTGCAACAACTCGCTGTTGCGATCGACGACCGTGATGTCGTTCGCTTCCTCGCGGGCGAGACTGTACGCCACGGTGGAACCGACCTGCCCCGCACCCAGAATGAGGATCTTCATGGGGCGCGAACCTTACGGCGATGCCGGATTGCATGCAAGCGTTTTGCCACGCTGGACGCCTTCTTCTTGTTACCGCTCGTCTGAACGGCCTCGCGACGATTCCTTATTATATATGAGTGGGGAGCGCGTAGCGTTCGGCGTTCCGTGAACAGCGATCATTGACTCCAAGTCGGGGTTCGGCAAAGTCTCGCGCCGACCGGCGCGGTTATACATTCAAATTTTGACGAGAGGGCTCGAAGAAGGAACGGATCGCAGAGGAGCGTCGCGAGCGCGGCCAGGACAAGGCAAAAATCGGCGAGGAACCGGAGTGTATATACCGATACATGAGAATTCCGAGCCGACTTTTAACGCAGTATTGGCAAGCGCACGAGGTGCCGGCGCTCCGGGAGCAGCCTCTCGATGATTCGTCACACTACTTCGAGATTGGCAAAACCAAGCACCAGCCACTTCGTTCCCGCATCGTCGAAATTCACCTGCACGCGCGCCTGTGAACCAGCACCTTCGTAATTCAAAACGATGCCGTCGCCGAACTTCGTATGCCGCACGCGCGCACCGAGATTCAAGCCTTTCGGCGGCGCGTCCAGCGGTGTGGCGGACGCAGGTCCGCGAGTGACAAAAGCAGGTCGGTTGACTTTGACGCGCGGGCGGATCTCGTAAAGAAGGTCGGCGGGAATTTCGCGCAGAAAGCGCGACGGTGCGGCCATCTGCTCCACGCCCCACAACCGGCGCTGTTCGGCGTAACTGAGATAAAGATTCTTCATCGCGCGCGTCATGCCCACGTAGCAAAGCCGGCGTTCTTCTTCCAGACCGACGCCGTCTTCCAGCGAGCGTTGATGCGGAAACAGGCCGTCTTCCAGACCGCACATGAACACGAGCGGAAATTCGAGACCCTTCACGGAATGCAGGGTCATCAGCTGCACGCAGTCTTCCCACTCCGCCGCCTGTCCTTCACCGGCTTCGAGCGCGGCGTGGCTCAGGAACGCCGCGAGCGGCGGCAACGCTTCTTCACCTTCGGGAACATCGGCGGGGTCGAAACCGCGTCCCGCGCTGATCAATTCCTCAAGGTTCTCGATGCGCGCTTCGCCGCGCTCGCCCTTCTCACGGCTGTAGTGATCGATGAGACCCGAACCCTGCACGACATGATCGATCTGCTCATGCAGATCGAGTCCGCGCACGGCGACATCCATTTCATCGACGAGATCGAGGAACACCTGTAAGGCGTTCGCGGCACGCGCAGGCAAGCGGTTTTCCGCGATGACGGTTTGCGTCGCCTGCCACAGCGATTGCGTGCGCTCGCGCGCGGTCGCGCGAACGAGGTCAAGTGTCTTTGCACCGACACCACGCGTCGGCAGATTCACGACACGTTCGAACGATGCATCGTCGTTACGGTTTTCAAGCAATCTGAGATACGCGAGCGCGTCCTTGATTTCCTGCCGTTCGAAGAATCGAAGGCCGCCGTAGACACGATACGGCACACCCGCGTGGATCAACGCTTCTTCAAAAACACGCGACTGCGCGTTCGAGCGGTACAGCACCGCGCAATCGGAACGCTGTCCGCCTTCCTGCACCCACTGGCGGACGCGTTCGACGACAAACTGCGCTTCATCCTGTTCATTGAACGCCGCGTAGAGACGGATCGGATCGCCTTCTTCGTCACTCGTCCACAGGTTCTTGCCCATGCGATCACGGTTGTTCGCGATCACCGCGTTCGCGGCTTTAAGAATGTTGCCCGTCGAGCGGTAGTTCTGTTCCAGGCGCACGACGTGCGTGTTCGGGTGATCCTGCTGGAAGCGGTGAATGTTCTCGACGCGCGCGCCGCGCCAGCCGTAGATCGACTGATCGTCATCGCCGACAACGAAAGGCTTTCCCGTCTCGCCAACCAGCAACTTCACCCAGGCGTACTGGATCGTGTTCGTGTCCTGGAACTCGTCGACCAGCACATGACGGAAACGCCCGTGATAGTGCGCAAGCAGTTCCGGGTTGTCGCGCCACAACTCGAGCGCGCGCAACAGCAGTTCCGCAAAATCCACGAGGCCGGCGCGATCGCAGCTCTCCTGGTACGTCGCGTACAACTGCACCATCTGGTTGTGCACGGGATCGTGGCCGCCCGCGATGCTGCCCGGACGCAGGCCTTCGTCCTTTTTCGCATTGATGAACCACTGCACCTGTTTCGGCGGCCAGCGCGTTTCGTCGAGATCCAGCGCTTTCACGATGCGGCGGATCTGCCGCAGCTGATCTTCGGAATCGAGAATGTTGAAACTCTGCGGCAGGCCCGCTTCGCGCCAATGCATGCGAAGCAGACGGTGCGCGATGGAATGGAAGGTTCCCACCCACATCGCGCCGGCCGGCGTACCGACCAGATGCTCGATGCGGTGACGCATCTCCGCGGCCGCCTTGTTCGTGAAAGTCACGGCGAGAATGGAAAACGGCGAAATGTTTTCCACGTTCACCAGCCAGGCGATGCGGTGCGTGAGCACGCGCGTTTTGCCGGAACCGGCGCCGGCCAGCACCAGCACCGCGGGTGCATCCGCCGTCACGGCCTCGCGTTGCGCATCGTTCAGGGGATCAAGAATCGGGGTTACGTCCATCGCGCAAGTTTACCAGAGCCGCGGCGGCGACCTGCGGTTGCAGCGCCGCGAAAAGCTTTTCATGCCGACGCATTTTCATTTTTCGCGCCTATACTTCGCAGAATCTTGAACGGTGGATGTCAATGAACGATCTCGATCTCGGCACGCTCGCCAACCTCGCCGAAATTTTCGGTGCGATGACCATTGTCGGCGGCGCCATGTTCGCCATTTTCCAGATGCAGCAGATGCGCCGGCAGCGGCGTGACGCGGCCGCGATCGCGTTCCTGGACTCGGTGCAGGATGGCGAGTTCGCGCGCGCGTATCTGCGCGTGTTGCAGTTGCCGGATGAGATCTCGATTGATGAATTGCGGCAACGCGACTCGAAGTTCGAGGAA
>OBJO01000866.1_pt1 | contig 12178 bp, 10 predicted proteins | sample 1481741 | NCBI WGS metagenome assembly OBJO01 (sample SAMN06140803, study PRJEB22556) | human gut metagenome | host: Homo sapiens | place: China: Beijing | collected 2014 | reverse complement strand
TCGGCGCAAACACCGCGCCGGTGGGGATGGATAGGTTGCGTAGCTGCATAAGTTTCCTTTCCAAAAGGCTTCCCCCTCGGGGGAAGCTGCCGCCCGCAGGCGGCTGATGAGGGCAAAGTCCGCGCAGCCGCCCGTGACCGGGTCCCGGCCGTAAGCCCGCCCCCTCATCCGGCGCTGCGCGCCACCTTCCCCCGCCCGCGGGGGAAGGCTTTAGACTTTTCGATTTTTACATTCTATTCTACCATATTTTCCGCAAATGTGGTATACTGAAATGTAGATTGTTTATAAGGAGTATTGCGCATGAAACTCATGGTCCTGGACGGCAACAGCCTGGTCAACCGCGCGTTTTTCGGCATCAAGCTGCTGACGACGAAGGATGGCCGCTACACCAACGCCATCTACGGCTTCCAAAATATACTGCTCAACCTGCTGGCGGCGCACAAGCCCGACGCCGTCGCCATCGCGTGGGATGAGCGTGCGCCGACGTTCCGCCACACCGCCTACGACGGCTACAAGGCCACCCGCCACGGCATGCCCGAGGAGCTGGCCCAGCAGATGCCGGTTTTGAAGGAGCTGCTGACCGACCTTGGCTTTGTGCAGGTCAGCAAGGCCGGCTGGGAGGCCGACGATATTCTCGGCACGCTGGCCGCAGCGTGCGAGGCCGCGGGCGGCACGACGCTGCTGGCTACCGGTGACCGCGACAGCTTGCAGCTTGTGGACGATGCAACGACGGTTTTGTTGGCGACCAACAAAGAGACCATCCCCATGGACCCCGCCGCCATCCGCGAGAAGTACGGCATCGAGCCGCCGCAGCTCATCGACGTCAAGAGCCTGATGGGCGATGCGTCGGACAACATCCCCGGCGTGCCCGGCATCGGCGAAAAAACCGCGCTGGCGCTGATTTCGAAGTTCGGCAGTTTGCAAGGCGTCTATGACAACATCGACGACAAGACCGTCAAGCCGGGGCAGCGCGCCAAGCTGACCGCCAACCGCGACAAGGCCGACCTGTCCTATATGCTGGGCACGATCCGCAAGGACGCGCCCATCGAGACCGACCCTGCCGCCTACCTGCGCCAGCCCGGTGACCCCGCTGCCGCCGCGCAGCTGCTGGCCGCGCTGGAAATGCACAAGCTGGTGGACCGCTGGGGCCTGAACGGCGGCACCGCGCCCGCCCCATCCGAGAATGCCGCACCGCTCGAGACCGTCGAGCCGTCCCCCCTGCCGCTGCTGCTGGAGGGCCGCTTCTACGCCGCCCGGAATGCCGACGGCGATTGGTACCTTGTGCAGGGGCAGGATGTCTACCTGCCCGACACGGACCGGCTGGCCACGATTCTGGACAGCGGCGCCGAGCTTTGGGCGTTCGACGCAAAGCCGCTCTACCGCCTGGCGCTGGAGCACGGCGGCATCGGCAGTGCGCTGCGCTTTGACGGCAAGCTGGCCGCGTATCTTTTAAACCCGTCGGCCAGCGGCTATGAGGTGCACTCCCTGGCCGCCGAGTACGGTGTACACGCCGCCTTTGCCTGTGAGGCCGCGCCCGATGCGGGCGTGCTGGCGGGCCTGTGCGACACGCTGGCCGCCGCGCTGGACGAGAGCGGCCAGCGCAAGCTGCTGGACGAGATGGAGCTGCCGCTGGCCCGGGTGCTGGCCGACATGGAGCACATCGGCTTTGCGATTGACGCCGACGGTATCCGCGCGTTCGGCGACAGTCTGCGCAGCGAGCTGGACGGGATCTTAAACAATATTTATACAACCGTCGGTTATCCGTTCAACGTAAACAGTCCGAAGCAGCTGGGCGAGGCACTGTTCGACAAGCTGGGCCTGCCGCCGCGCAAAAAGACGGCGCGCGGCTACTCCACCGACGCCGAGACACTGGAAAGCCTGCGCCCCTACAGCCCGGTCATTGACGAGATCCTGAAATACCGCACCTACGCCAAGCTGCTGTCCACCTACGTGGACGGCCTGCTGAACGCCGAAGCCGCGGACGGGCGGGTCCACTCGACCTTCATCCAGACCGAGGCACGCACCGGGCGCATCTCCTCCACCGAGCCGAACCTGCAGAACATTCCCATCCGCACCGAGCTGGGCAGCCGCCTGCGCGGCTACTTTGTGGCGGGCGCGGGCGAGACGCTCGTGGACGCCGACTACTCGCAGATCGAGCTGCGCATTCTGGCGCACATCACAGGCGACAAGCACATGCAGCAGGCGTTTTTGAACGGTGCGGACATCCACCGCTCCACCGCCGCCAAAATCTACCACATCCCCGAGAGCGAGGTCACGCCGCAGCTGCGTTCGGCCAGCAAGGCCATCAACTTCGGCATCATGTACGGCAAGGGCGCATACTCCCTGAGCAAGGATCTGGGCATCCCGGTCAAGGAGGCGGACACTTTCTTAAAGACCTACCTCGACACCTTCCCGAAGGTGGACGGGTATATGAAGGACTGCATCGCCCACGCGAAGGACAAGGGCTACGTCGAGACGCTGTTTGGCCGCCGCCGCGCCCTGCCGGAGCTGGCCAGCTCGAACTTTCAGGTGCGCGCCAGCGGCGAGCGGATGGCCCGCAACACGCCGATCCAGGGCACTGCGGCGGACATCATTAAACTGGCCATGGTCCACGTCTGGCAGCGCCTGCGGGACGAGAAATTGCAGGCGCGTCTGCTTTTGCAGGTACACGATGAGCTGATCGTCGAAGCACCCGAGGAAGAAATCGACGAAGTCAAGCGCATTTTGAAGGAAGAAATGGAAAACGTCGTGCATTACAGCGTTCCCCTGACGACAGAGGTCGGCGTGGGAAAGACGTGGCTGGAGGCACATTAAATATTTCGCGCGAACGCGCGCTACTTGCCTCCCTCGGCGAGGGAGGTGCCCCGTAGGAGTGGAGGGAGCGAACTGTGCCATTACCCGAAATTTTTCGTATTACCGCAAAGTTCTCTCCCCCACCGCCTGCGGGCGGAGCCCCCTCCCAGAGGGGGCCAAGAGATTTTACTCTACTCCTTTAAAAAGGGTGATAATATGTATGTTTTAGGTATCGAGTCCACCTGCGACGAAACCGCGGCGGCGATTGTGGAGGATGGGCGGAAGGTCATCTCCAACGTCATCTCCACCAGCGTCAAAGAGCAGGCGCTCTACGGCGGCGTTGTGCCGGAGATCGCCAGCCGCCGCCATGCGGAGTATATCAGCGCCACCGTTGACAAGGCGCTGGCCGACGCCGGCATGACGATAGCCGACGTGGACGCCGTGGCCGTGACGTTTGCGCCGGGGCTCATCGGCGCGGTGCTGGTGGGCGTCAACTTTGCCAAGGGGCTGGCCTACGCGGCGGGCAAACCGCTTGTGCCGGTGCACCACCTGCGCGGGCACATTGCGGCCAACTATTTAACGCATCAGGATCTGAAGCCGCCGTTTCTGTGCCTCGTCGCCAGCGGCGGGCACAGCCACATTGTACTGGTCGAGGACTGGTGCCGCTATAAAATCTTAGGCCGCACCGTGGACGATGCCGCGGGCGAGGCCTACGACAAGGTTGCCCGCACGCTGGGTCTGCCCTACCCCGGCGGCCCCAGTGTGGCCGCGGCGGCGCGGGACGGCAACCCCAAGGCGTACAAGCTGCCCGTGCCCCATGTGGACGGCAAGTACAACGTGAGCTTCAGCGGCCTGAAAACCGCCGTCATCAACGAGGTCCACAACGCCGAGCAGAAGGGCCAGGCCGTGAACGTGGCCGACATGGCCGCGAGCTTTCAGGAGCGCATCGACCAGATCCTGGCCAAAAAGCTGCTGGCCGCGGCGGCGGACACAAACGCCAGGCAGGTCGTGCTGGCCGGCGGCGTCGCCGCCAATGGCCGTCTGCGCCAGCTGGTCAACGACGGCGCGCAGAAGCTCGGCGCAAAGATCTTTTTGCCCGAGCTGAAATACTGCGGCGACAACGGCGCAATGATCGCCGCGCAGGGGTATTACGAGTTTCAGGACGGCAATTTAGCCGATTGGAGCCTGAACGGCCTGCCGACGCTGCCGATTGATTACCGGTAATTTTCAACAAAGCAACCGCCGCACGGTGTAAAACGTGCGGCGGTTGCTTTGTTACTCTCGCTTTCTTCTGGGCAACCACGGCATGTGGCGCTGAATCTTGCGGGCAGCTTTTAACATAAATTCGTTGTATTTTTCCACTTTCGGGGAAAGTTGCGTTTTGGGCGGGTCACGCTTAAACGCATCTACGTCAAAATACTCCTCTTTGGGACGGATATAGATATAGCAAGGTTTCACCGTATCCCATCCCGGGAAAAAGCAAAAGCTCGCGTCCAACAGGCGGTAATGCGGATGGGTAAACGCATACCAGTTGATGTGAGACTCATCGTGCCACAGTGCAATGATGCCCCTGTCTTTGTCCTGCCGGATACGCTTTTGCAGTGTGTGGCAAAATTTCAGATAGGCATCCCGGTCACCACCGTTGATGCCGCCGCAGACGTAATCACGCCCCAGTCCCATCGGAATGTACGCCTTGCAGCGTGGATTGTGGTCATAGGTAAACTCATAGTTATACCGCCAGTAAAATGCCGGGTGCAGCACAAATACCATATGTTCATGCTTCTCCGGGCGCGGCAACAACATTTCCTCGGTGATTGGCTGTTTGAACTCACAGTTGGCGTTGAAAAAGTAAATGTAATCGAACGCTTTGAGCTGCTCCTCGGCTTTCAGGAAAATTTCAAACCGCAGCAATGTCGTGTACGGCCAAGGCATGGGTTCCTGAAAAATCCGGTGGATGCGCGGGTTGTCTTCCTCCTCCGCCAGATGGTCGACATCGGTAAATACGAAATACTCGACCTCACAGCTTTTCAGCAAATACTTTTCGGCGCTTTCGAGAAATCCCGGCCACAGGCGCACGTATTTTCCCGTTGCAATGTACAGTACAGCGACCTTTTTCATTCAGCATTCTCCTTGCACAGCACGGCCTCCGGCAGACGGATGCTGCCCCAGTCCTTCGCGTTCCACTCAAGATGTCCGCTTGTGAAGGTGTCCACCATACGGAACTGAATGCCCGGCACCCAGTCCTCGACCGTGTGCGCACCACCCTCGCCCGCTGTGAACAGCGTGAAATAGTTGCTGTACTTGCCTGGCGAGAGCACGCTCAAATCGTACTGCGCTGTGAACTCACTATCACCCTCATGCAGATTCAAATCATACAGACAGGACGTTGCCAACGGATTTCCCACCTCGTCACGCACCTCAAGCCGCAGTCCAACACGTTCCACCGATTCCTGCGCCTTGATAACGCAGTGTATCCGCACAGGCTGGGTACGTTCAATGGCTTCGACGGACGGCACCAATACCCGCACGCTCTGCAGACGTAGATTGTCACGTTTAAACCAGTTATCGCGCTTGAAATCGGAATAATCAACAAAATCAGCAGCCTGCGACTTGGTGGAGAGGTACAGCGCGATGCCCTCGTCCACGTCGCCGTCGAAGATGACCTTGCCCTTGTCCAGCACGATGCAGCGGTCACACAGGTCGCGGATCGTCGCCATGTTGTGGCTGACGTAGAGGACGGTCTTGCCGTCGCGCCGGGCAGCCTGGCGCATCTTGGTCAGGCACTTTTTCTGGAACTTCATGTCACCGACGGCGAGGACCTCGTCCATGATCATAATTTCGCTGTCCAGATGGGCGGCAACGGAAAATGCCAATTTCACGAACATACCGCTGGAATAGCGCTTGACCGGCGTGTCGATAAAGTCGCCGACCTCGGAGAACCCAATAATTTCCGCCATCTTGGCGTCAATTTCGGCGCGGGTCATACCTAAAATCGCGCCGTTCAGGTAGACGTTTTCTCGGCCCGTCATCTCGGGGTGGAAGCCGGTGCCGACCTCGAGCATCGAGGCGACGCGGCCATACAGGTCAATATCACCGGAGGTGGGGGCTGTGACGTGGGTCAGCAGCTTTAACAGCGTGGACTTGCCCGCGCCGTTCGAGCCGATGATGCCGACGGCCTCGCCCTTGTTGACCGTGAAGCTGACGCCGTTCAGCGCCATAAACGTCGTGCCGATCAGGCGCTGGTCGGTGCCAATGAGGGTGTTCGGGTCCTCCTTGCCGCGCTTGCGGGCCCACCAGCTTTGCAGGTCGCCGCGCAGCGTGCCGCCGCCGATCTGCCCCAAGCGGTACTGCTTTTTCACGTTCTCGACGCGAATCATCAACGAATTTTCACGCATACTCGCGCCCCCTTACACCGTATCGACGAAGGTCTTTTCGACCTTGCTGAAAAGCGACAGTCCCAGCGCCAGCAGCGCAACGGTCCAGATCAGCGACGACGCCCACATGACGCCCGTGACCTGCCCGGTGCCGAAGAAGATATAGCGGAAGCTCTCCATCGGTGCAGTCATGGGGTTGATGACCATGACGGCGCGCAGGACGGGGTGGGTGATCATCGACAGCGGGTAGACGACGGGCGAGCCGTACATCCACAGCTGGACGCCGAAGGTCACAACGACCATCAGATCGCGGTAGCGGGTCGTCAGGCTGGACACAATGATGCCGCAGCCAAGGCCCAGAAGGCCGACCTGCAGCACCAGCGGCACGCACAGCAGCAGCATGCCCCAGTGCGGGCTGACCTCGCCTTTGGCAAGGTAGACAAGCAGCAGGATGAAAAACAGTGCAAACTGCACAAGAAAATTGATAAGGCCGGAGATCACCGTCGAAATCGGCATGGCCAGCCGCGGGAAATACACCTTGCTGAAGATGTTGGAGTTCGTCGTGAACGTGCCCGACACCTTGTTGATGCAGGACGAGAAGAAGCCCCACAGCGCCGTGCCGGCCAGATAGAACAGAATCTGCGGCACGCCATCGGTGGACAGCTGGGCAATCGTACCGAACATGACGCAGTACATGGCCGTGGACATGAGCGGGTTGATCAAGATCCACGCCGGGCCCAGCACCGTCTGCTTGTACATGACGTTGAAATCGCGCTTGACAAAGAGCCAGATCAGGTCCTTGTAGCGCCACAGCTCGCGCAGGTCAACACGGCTCCAGCCCTGGGCCGGGCCGTAGTGGACATGGTAGTTTTGCAGTTGCGTTTTTTCCATGCGTGGAACTCCTTAGGTTTTGTGTTTCAAAAAGGCTTGGTAGGCGGGCAGACCGATGCGCAGCAGCGCGGCGCGCAGACGCATCGAGCGCTGCCCCGTGGCCGCGGCCAGCGCGGTGTAGCTGTCGGCACAGGCGCGGCAGGCGGCGCGGTAGCGGGCCTGTTGGGCGGGTGTGGACAGGTCAAAGCACTGCTTTTCGGCAAGGTTCTGTATGGCGTCGTTCAGCAGCCCCTCGGCCCGCAGGGCATCGCCCTTTTGGGTAAAGTAGGCGCACCAGTCCAGCAGGTACTCGGGCCGATCCAGATAGGTGCGGCTCGACCCCTGCGCCATGATGCTGCCGCTGCGCTGCACGTAGCGGTAGCCGGGCGCGGCCAGGCAGGCAATGGTTTTGCACTGTGCCAGCAGGTGGGGCAGCAGGAACTGATCCTCATACCGTTTGCCCGGGGCATAGCGCAAGTGTTGGAACAGGCTGCGGCGGTAGAGCTTATTCCACGCCACAACGTAGTAAATCCTTGTTTCCGCCAGGGCAAAGCAGCGCTGCCAGACGCCGTCCTCGTCGAGGATCTCATCCGTAAAGCCGCTGAAATCCGGCTGCGGCAGCGGGCGGTTCTCTTCATCGACGTAGGTCAGGTTGAAGATGACCAAATCGGCGTCCTGCTGCCGTTGGGCGTCCACCGCGCGGCGGACGGCATCGGGTTCTAATAAGTCATCGCTGTCAACGAACAGCAGAAACTCGCCCTTGGCGGCGTCGATGCCGGAGTTGCGCGCGGCGGACAGGCCGCCGTTCTCCCGGTGGATGACCTTGATGCGCGGGTCCTTTTCTGCCCAGGCATCGCAGAGCGCCGGGCAGCGGTCCGGGCTGCCGTCGTCGACGAGGAGTATCTCCAAGTCCGCATAGCTCTGCCGCACAACGCTCTCCACACAGGCGTCGAGATAGCGCTCGACCTTATAGACCGGGATAATAACGGTGACGGTGGGCATGAGGGGGCTCCTTTTGTTGGCGGTTTTGTTGGGGAGGGGTTCGGGCGGCGGGAACGGGTTAAAGCCCCTCAGGCCGGCTTCGCGGCCAGCTCCTCGCTTTGCGGGAAGGTGGCCGAGCGCAGCGATGGCCGGAGGGGCTCTGTCCGTCACCCCCGCGCTCTTACATACATGGCAAACACGCCCAGCCCCGCCCTCAGTGCGGCGGCCCGCAGTTTCATCGACGCGCTCCCCTTTTGGGCGGCCAGCGCATCGTACACGCGGCAAAGCTCATGTTTTGTCTCGGCAAATTCCGCGCGGTGGCCAGGCTTGGTCAAATCGTAGGCGCGCTTGTTGTCGTGTAAAAACAGCGCAGCATCGGTCAGCGCACCCTCGGCGCGGTCATACCAGCCGTTGCGCAAAAAGTATTCGGCGCGGTGGATGTCGCCTTTCGTCATGGCCAGGCGCACCTCATGGCGCGCACCGTCGGTGATGCTGCCCGCGTGGCGCAGCACATAATAACCCGTAAAGGCCATGCAGTAAACAGCGCTGCAATGTGCAATTAAATCCGGCAGCACGTAGTAATCCTCGTGCAGCAGGCCCACGGGGTAGCGCACGCCGTCAAAAAGCCTTGCGGCGTAGAGGCGGTGGGCCGTGCCGGTGAACTGGTTGATCCACGGCGTATGGAAGGCGTCCCAGAACGCATCTACGTCCAGCAGCGTGTCCTTCGTGAACTGCTCGTCGACGGGCAGCGGGTGCCGTGCGCCGTCCTCGGTCACGGGGCAGCCGTTGCAGATCACCAGCTCTGCGCCGGTGGTCTCCGCGCCCGCCAACAGTTTTTCCACAAGGTCGGGCGCTATCGTGTCGTCGCTGTCCACCATCGTCAGCCAGGGGGCCGCGGCGGCCTGCACCCCGGCGTTGCGCGCGCCGGACGGGCCGGGCCCGGCCTTGGCCGGGTGCAAAACGCGGATGCGTGGGTCTTTTTTTGCCCAGGCATCGCACATTTCCGGGCAGCGGTCCGGGCTTTCGTCGTCGATGAGCAGCAGCTCAAAGTCCGGGAACGTCTGCGCAAGGATGCTCTCGACGCAGGCGTCGAGCGTTTTTTCCGCCTTGTAGACGGGTACAAGGATACTGACTTTCGGCATGGTGTCTCCTTAGTCGTCGACGCCGGGCAGGTGAATGAGGCTGCCCATGTACTCGTTGGCGCTCTCGGGGTGCCACGGCGCAATGCCACTGTAGGTCGTGAACGTCATCTCGCCAAATTTAATCGTTCCATCGTTCAGTGCGTAGAGATCCACACGCACAAACGGAATGCCCTGGCTCAGCGTGCGGGCTACCTCGACCATCCTTTCCAGGTTTTTCGGGCGGGGGATGTCATCCGGCTGCTCGAGCGGGGTGAACAGGTTGAACGGCAGCACATTCCAGTCCGTGTCAAAACAGATGATGCGCTCATCGGCGTCCACATAACGGTTCATAATATAAATGATGACCTTGGGTTCGCCGTCAAAGCAGCAGAGCTTGTAGTCGTACAGGTCGCCGCCGTCATTCTCAATGAACTGTTCCGCAATGATTTTGGGCTGGATATGCTCATATTGCAGTTCCAAGCCGCCGCGGTAGTAGGTGAAGTTCAGCTTCATCCACAAATCGAACTTCTTCTTTGCATCGGCCTTGTCGAACTTCGATTTATCGGCCACGGGGTAGTTCCAGCCTGCGCCGTGGTTCGTTTTAAGCATGAACTTGTCGGGCAGCTGGTCAAAATCGATGTCGTCGAACTTGTCCCAGACTCCCAGCAGCGGGATCAGATAATCCTCGCCGATTTTCTCCCTGACCCAGTCGCGGACCTTGTACTTATCCACTAGATTCTGCTTTTCGGCCAAGCCACCGTAAAGTTTCATCCACTGTGTTTTCTCGCTGAAGGTCTTGGGGTGCTCCAAATCGAGCGGCTGATGGGTATAGTTCTTCTCCTGAAACCATTTTTTCAGTGCCTCAGGGTAGTCCTTTTTTTGCAGGCAGGCCCAGTAGGCGTATTCCTTGTTGGCGATCTTGTGATATTTCGCGTAGGTATACAGATATTTGGCGCTGATGGCCGGGCCGTTGTGGGCAAGGTACGCCAGCGCCTTTTTCGCATGGCGGGGCAGCCAGGTCACGGCGCGGCCAATTTTGTACGACGACGAGCCGTAAACAGCCTCCAACTCATGGCGCAGCAGCTTGGCCTGCTCCTCGGCGGTCAGTTCGTTCATTTCTTCCATGATTCAGCACTCCCCTTTTTCGGTTTTGATACGTGCCTCTTCCAGCAGGGCCCGCACCTTGGGCTTCCAGATATAGTGGCGGAACACCTTCGTCATAAAGAACCAGAATTTATTTTCCAGCTCACACCACAGGCGCACCGGGGCGCTTTCCTTATTATAGTTCACAAGGCGGCGCAGGCGGCCCGCGCCGTAGCGGTCAATATTTTCGAGGTAGGTCTGCCCTTCCGCGGTCAGCTTCGGGTCGCGGCGGTTCTCATACAGCTGGGTGTACTCAAACAGAGTGCGTACCAGCCCCGCGCCGAATAAGCCGCGCAACACCGCCTTTTGCTGGTAGAGCATCAAGGCGTTCAGGATATAATTCTGGTAGACGCTGCGGCGGTGGAAGGTGCTGTCCTCCGTCTGTCGGTAATTGAACATGCAGTCCGGCAGGTAGTAAATGCCGCCGTAAGGCAAAAACATATAGGTCAGCATGTTATCGATGATCTGCACGCCGCTGGTGTAGGGGTCAATGCCCTGCAGACCGATGTTGCGGAACATCATGGCGTTGGTGTGGATATAGAAAAAGCTCCAATACTCCTTCGCCGTCAGCGCACATTCCCGGATGGGCTTTTCAATCGGCTTCGTCTCGCCGGTGCTCTGCCAGTAGTAGCAGCCGTTATGCCCACAGGCCACGTATTTGTGGCCTGTGTCGGCGTCCAAAATGTCCGCCTGCTTTTGCAGCTTGCGGTCATCGGTGTAGAAATCGTCACCGTCCAGATAGCAGACATAGCTGCCTTTGGCCTCGTAAAAAAGCCGCCCACGGATGGCGTTCATCCGCCGGATGCGCTCGTTGCCCTCATATTTTTTGCCCGGCACGCGGTCCATGACAAAGACGCGGACGGTGTCGGGGTGCGCCGCCTCCCAGCCGCGCAGCTTTTCAATCGTGCCGTCGTCGGAGCCGTCGTCCGCGCAGAGGATTTCCACGGGGAAATCGGTTTTCTGCGCCAGCACGCTTTCCATCGTCTGGTCCACGAAGGGGGCCAGATTGTAAAATGAGATCAACACACTGACCTTGGGCTGTGACATAACAGTACTCCTTAGGCAAAAACTTCAAACCAGAGCAGGTTCTCTGCGTCCGGCTCCGGGGCGATGGGGGTGTAGCCCTGCTTGGCGTAAAAGCGGCAGGCCCGCGCATTGACGGGGTCAACACACCAATAAATACGGCGTAAGCCCAGTTCGGCAAAACCCAGGTGCAGGATCTCCCGCATGCCCCAGGCAGACACGCCCCTGCCCATGGCGCAGCGGCGCACGGCGATGGCAAACTCGGCCTCCCCCTTGGCGGGGTCGATATTCTTCAGGCTCACGGTGCCCTGGTATGTGCCGTTTTCATCGGCAATGGCGCGGTGCAGGGCCGGGGTGTCCTTCTGCGCGGCAGCGATGAACCGCTCGCAGTCGGCAAGAGTCATGGCCGCAAAGTTTGCCCGCATGTGCTGCACGGCGTCGGCGTCGTGCATCCATTCCAGCATGAGCGGGGCGTCCTGCGGCTGTAAACGGCGCAGCTGCATCATTCGCTCACCCGCTTTTTGAATTCATCGTAGTCACGTATATAATCGTCGGCGTCGTAGTAGGAATCCGCCGCGACGCAGAGCACGGAATCGTCCTTCTGCCACAACATCTCGCGCCACATGTTGTGCTCAACGATCAGGCCCTTGGCGGGATCATTGAGCAGAACCTCGCTCGTCTCATGGCCGTCGTCCAATTTGATGAGGATACTTCCGTAGGGGCACCACAGCACCTGGCGCAGGGCCTTGTGGGCGTGGCCACCGCGCTGGGTGCCCTGCGGTGCGCCGTAGATATAGTAGATGCGCTTGATGTCAAAGGGCACATCGTGCCCGCCCTCAAAGACCGAGAGTGTGCCCAGGCCCTCGGCTGTGA
>OBJO01000860.1_pt1 | contig 12202 bp, 2 predicted proteins | sample 1481741 | NCBI WGS metagenome assembly OBJO01 (sample SAMN06140803, study PRJEB22556) | human gut metagenome | host: Homo sapiens | place: China: Beijing | collected 2014 | reverse complement strand
TGTATTTTTATAAAATTATGATTTTTATTCTACGTTATTTATTTTTGATAAAATCGTATTCCTGCTTGAAATCTATGAATATTAGATATTGTAAAGGTTTATTGTAGGTACCTACTCGTAATGGTTGTAATCACTAACCAAAAATTGATAATAATTTTAATCTGTAGATATTTAGGTTCGATGTTCAATAGATATTTTAATCTTATAGTTTTACACTTTAACTTAATAGGTACTATAAATACCTACGCATATTACTGTATTATTTGTGTAGGTATGCTGTGATTTTTGTGCGTTGTTCAGTCTTACACCATTGTCTAATTAAAATATTATGCGCATATTATACCTAATTTTATTTAAAAACGTTAGTGGTACTTAAATTAACATTTATAAATATAAGTCAAAAATAAATAACGTAGAATAAAAATCATAATTTTATAAAAATACAGATTTAATTTTTATTTGTTAATACTGATTTAATATTATTTAGAACTATTATCTGTCCTTTACCATAAAAATGTCATTAATTATAGCCTATAATTATGTATATTATTATACCTATAATTTATAGGTATGAATAACAAGGATATATTACTATATATTATATCAGTTGCTGTCAACCTGTTTGGGTCCAAAGCTCTACTGATTTTGAAAACAAATTAACGGTTTATGATAAATCAGGTTTTCTACCTAAATTCAAAAACTAATCCATTATTATTTTTTCTACAGTTTTTATTTACTATTAAATATTTACGTAGGTATACCTCCCAAACTATGAAACGATTCCAACTTCCCAGCATGGCTTTCGGAAGTTTCGAAATCGGCTAGCTACTTATAGCACTATACGAATATACAATATTGTATGATACCTACTCAGTATTTTATGTATTTTAAATAACCACTCAAGTATCAATTGATTTTCAAAAACAATGTAATTTTCTAAATACTTGAACCATTTAAACAATTTTATTTATGATAAGAACAATACAAATTTAAACTAATAAAGGTACAACATTACTGTTTAACACTAATCTGGTTTAAAATTAAATGGGTTATGAAATTGAACATAATAACAAACATAACTATTTTTCCGAACTACTTATACAGAAATATTACTTACTAATTAATAACTTACCAATATTATAATTTAATTGTCTTCTATGACTTTTTTTACAATTTAAATATATAGAAACAGGTATATAGGTAAAATTTGATCAGGAATTAGATATAAACCAATGTCGAAAAATAAAATAAAAATTATTAGGTACATTGGAAAATTAATAAATCACACTTTAAACATGATAATAAAAATGTTCGAGTATTGTCTGTCTTCTAAAGCTTATTAATCGTCAAAGAGGAATATGTTCAATTATATTATTTATGTTAGCCTTTGCCCTAAATGTGCTTAAGCGATTTAATCCTCTTCCATATACTCAGTGAAGCTAAAAGTTTAAGTTTAATATTATACTTATTAGCAGTGCTCGAATTGGGAAAAATTAAGTAGAGGAGCTCAGTCCAACGATTTAAAAACTGCGTTCCACGTGCGAAATTATTTGCTATACTACTTGCTTTCGAAAAACCCCAATTACCAGGACCTAAGACTTGTTGAATTTCAGGATACCTATACACGCTTTTTAATTCAATTTTTTTAGTGTCAATTCATTTCCATAGCCCAAAATAAAAAATGGAATTTTTTTTTCCATAATTTTCTGACGTACCAAAATATAGGAAATATTTTTTTTTCAAAATTAAATAATATTAAAGATATTTCTGAATATTTTCACATACCTTGCGGAACCTTTGTTCACACTAGTGAACAAGCTATAAGTTGACTTTTTGAAATATGTTCCAAAAAGGCTATTACGGTTGTAGCGGTTGGCCTTGGTTGGAGACTGCACTTACGTGCTTTACTTCTACCCAGATAAGTCCACTAGCATTTACTTGCACATATACCTGAGAAAATCAGCGGGCGGCGGCAGCAACGAGGGCGATAGACGGCGTGGTAAATCAAAACCGGATGACACCAGAGGCGTACCGCAGGCACCGGAACATCATACCCGAACCGTGTGGGACCAAAAACAAGACAAGCTCTGGACTCCACTGGTGCCGGGGCTGACCAGTTCACAAGAGATGTCTACCGAAGCTCCCTGGCAAAGGTGCACCGCGGCGCGTGCGAGGTGTAACAAACACAACGAACCTTTAAAAGTTCATAACTCTCGAACAAATAAATTGTAGGCGATCAGGACGAAATGTTCTATTCTGTGTATGTACTTACCTTATTGATTAATTATTTCCAACACGAAACTAATAAATGCTTCTATTTGATTCGGCAATAGGTAGTAGGTACCAATAGTTATACACTTTTGAGTTCATCATTAATTATTTATGGGAATTAGGAAGTTAGAATTGTACGATAAAAAAATATTTAAAATTATTACAGTTTAGTAGTAGGTATAAATGAGACTTTTCGATCAGCGTTTCTCAACTTATTGGTCACGACCCAATTTTGGGTCGTTAATAATACTGATTGGATAGTTAATAAATTTTAAAGTATATAATATAATAATAATAATAATACATAATTCATAACCTAACCGTATGAAATATTTTTACAAAATTAATGATTTGTTGGTAAAAAATATCAAGAACAAGGGTTAAGGAGGTCATTCAATTTGTATCATTATTCTAAAGTTTTTTAGAAATAGTATTAATGTTAAAAATAAATTATGTATATGTTACCAGCAGTATGGAAAATTCAGGTATTTTATAAAATACCTAGGCATATGTAAAATGCCAATTTTTTTTTAGTCAAAGTAAAAAACAATTTATTAAGTTTTATGTTATTATATTAAGATTCTTGTAATTATTAAATTTTAATACACATTAGGTACTATAAAAATGTAATAATTATTATTTATATTATAGTATAATATTATATTTATTACATATTGTATAAAAATGACATTTTGAAGTGCATATAACGTTATATTTAAAATATATGCATTTTTTATATTGACACTTGGTCTTACAAACACATTTTAAAAATCCTTGACCAATTCCTGAGGACTGTTCGTAACACAACTTATTTTACTGTTGGAACCTAGACCAAGCTCCAAGCAATGTGAAAATATCTATAATGTTTTAGGCTACCTCTTCGGCTCGCTTAAATTCGAGGGGTTTGAGAATAACAAATTTCATGAGGTCATCCTGATACACCATAATCAATTTAAATTTTCCATCAGGATGAGACCGGAAATCTATCAAATCAACTTGACATCATACGTTCAATATAGTACTTCAGAATCTCTCACTCTCTCTCTCTCTCTCTCTCTCTCTCTCTCTCTCTCTGTCTGTCTGTCTGTATCTGTCTGTTTGTCTGTCTGTCTGTCTGTCGGTCTGCCTATGTCTCTCTCTCTCTCTCTGTCGGTCTGTCTGTCTGTCCGTTTGTCTGTCTGTCTGTCTGTCTCTCTCTCTCTCTCTCTCTCTCTCTCTCTCTCTCTCTCTCTCTCTCTGTCTGTCTGTCAGTCTGTCCGTCTGTCCGTCTGTCTCTCTGTCTCTGTCCCTGTCTGTCTGCCTCTGTCTCTCTCTCTCTCTCTCTCTGTCGGTCTGGCTGTCTGTCTCTGTCTTTCTCTCTCTTTCTGTGTCCTCTCACTCTCTGTCCTTCTGTCTGTCTCTGTCTCTCTTATGAAGAGAGGTACTTCACCTATGTGAAGTTTATACATCGCTCTGGGTATCAATATAATATGCGACTATTAGATTTTATAAATACCATTTTGTATAGTGAAGACTTATAAGTATATGTAGAACCTAATATAAGTAGTAGAAACTTGGTCAGTCGAAATATTTGATGTATCCTCCCAAAAAGCTTGATAAATTGAATGAAAAACTATAGAAAACCCAAACTTTTCAATGATCAGACAGCCACACCATTATAGGCTTAAGTGGGTTGATAGTTTTATCATCATTATGAATTATAAAATAAATATAAATTATTGTTTTCTCTACATATATTATAATAATACGGATACTTCACATTTTTATTGCACATACATATTTATAATTTTATTTAAATAATAATAATGAACAGCAACAATAAATAAGTACCTACATACTATTAAAAACCTTCTTTATAAGTTGAATTTTATTTTCTAAAAACCTTAATAACTTGAAAACCTAAGTAAGTAAAAGAAAATTACGTTTCTCTAGAACATTGACTATTATTTTGACGTTCCACTGTATAGATATGACCTGATTTTTAAAATTTACAGTTTTACTGAATCGATTTATTAATTTTAAATTTTCCATTTATTACACCAAATATTTAGTTGTTTTTAAAAAATATTCGTTAGCATTATATCATTAAATTTTATTTTTACAACATAATGTATACCTATAATATTACATAGTTTACCAAATATTTTTCAAGACATTAAAAAGTAAAAAACCGGATTGAGGTTCAATATACATGTCGACAAAATTAGTAATATTTCTTTCTAAGAGGAATTGAGAAACATAATATGTTCTATACTTTTATGACAATGTATAATAGCTGGACCAGAGTTAATTTTTACAAATAATTCTATAAATTATTAAAATTATGTTATTCTTTTTGCTCAAGTATCCAATTTAAATTAAATTTTCTGTTCATTTTCATTATTTTTTTTGTCCTCAACTGATTCCAGCTGTTATCAAGGTCCCTCTATATATTATATTTTTTCCCGATTGTTGATTATTTTTGATATATAATGATCATTATATATTTAATACAATTTGTAAAGAATAATGTTTTTATGTTATAATAAAAACAGTTTAATTTGTTTATACAGATTCAGTCAAGTCTTTGAAAAAATTCCAAAATGAAACAATTAATGAAGAAATTTAAAAATACCTACATCAAATATGCACTCATCTAAGCACCATTTAATTTAAAAAAAAAAAAAGAAGCTAATATTTCATTGTAATAATTATAATTTTTATAATAAAAATTCATATATATGACACAAATATTACACAAAAATACAATTTTTTAATTTTATTTTCTAATAATTTAATATATTCAGTTGTAAAATATAAATATTACAATCAATTATGATGGCATGAAATGCCATGGTGGCCATTAGGTAAAATGTTAGGGACGGGACAAGATCAAAAGCTCTTATAATATGAAAGATTAATATTGGTTTATAATGTTATTTTAACATAAAGGTATGTTATAAAATATGTTGATTTTTGCCTATGGGGGGGGCAAGTTAAACACATAACCTCTTCCTTAATTGATGTCAAAATAAGAGATGACTGCCTACCACTAGTTTTATATATTTCTTCCTAGTTTTATAATTGTTTTTATTGTTTAAAATAAATTATATAATTAATGAGTTTTGAAAATACCTTGTTTTTACATTTAATTGATTTCGCTTCTTTAATGTATACTTTATACATATTATATTGTAGGTCTGATTTAGATTTATATTCCGTATAAGCTTGACTAATATCAATGGTAATACTCACTGTGGTAGGTACCCAATTTTGTTTATTTTTATCATATTGCCTACCCTACGTTTGTGATTATACATAATGTCTAAGCAAAGTTTGTATTATATATTATAACCGAGTGATTTTCGTAATTTTGCAAAATACCGGATTATCCATATTGCTCGGTAATATATATATAATTGTTAAGGTAAAAAGAAATTCCTTATTTTTAAATAAAATATATTTATTCTATGACCTAAATATATTATTTATATAACTAATAGGAGTTCATTACTTTAAAAATAAATAAAGAGTAATAAATAATAACAAAGTTTTTTTTAGTAATGGTAATTGAAAAAATTAAGTGCGCATTCAACATTATTTTAATATCCAAGAAATTGGATTAATTATAAATAGGTATTTTTGATTGCCTGCATAAAAAGGTTGAGAACTGCTGTTTTAAATAATTATTGAATTTCAATTGATAAAAAAAAAAATGGACATATCTGACATTTTATTAATAACTTTTTGACCGATTAATTTCTTTTACATTTAACTTCATAAATGTATCACAATAACTTTGTTTAACTTTTAATTATTCTTGCCAAAGTTGGCTAATTGAAACTTTCAAACAAACAAGTGTTTGGTAAAATTTCGCTAAAGACAAAAAAACTTCTCGCCAAGTTACAACTCTGAGTACATTCTATACTAATTAAACTGGAAAATGAAACATATTACTTATCAGTACAGTTTATGTTTGTATAAATAGAAAAAAAAATATATTAATTATTACATATTTACAATATATTGGTAGAATTTATCAAGCATAAACATTTTTAAAATTGTTATAAAATATTATGCACATAGTATTAAACATATTTTTTTTATATAAGTAATACAAAATAAACATTAAGAATATTAATTACTGAATAAGCGAAGTTTCAAAATCCATATTAAAACCAGTAGGTCTTATACAATGTTCAAATCCAATTTTCATTACAAACTGCCACACAGCATTTGAATGAAAGTTTTCCAGCTCGTCAGCATACAATAACCAGTCCAGGGATGGCAAGAACTCTGATAAACCTTTGTCATACACAAGAGATAATACCTTGAAAAATAAAAGTTTGTTTATAAACTTTATAGGATCATCGATTTCTTGATCATGAAGAGGATATTTCAATGTTTCTCTTAATATTATTTCACACCATAAATGACGACTAAGTGTTTCACGTTCCTCTTTATTTTGAATAAATTGTAATACAGACAAAGCGCGTAAACATTGTGTTTCATCAAGCACAACATTTTTTTCATGTAAATAAAAATTAAAAATTTCTTCAGGAGTTAATACACGCATGTTATTCAAATCCAAATCGAAAACTTCTAAGATACACTTAGGAATGTTTAACTGATGTTCTATAATCTCTAAGTCTTTATTTATATTTTCCAACTCTGGGGATTTAACTAATGGTCCGTTTTTTGCAAGAACAGTCATTTTATATAAATTTAATTGACTTTGTTTTCGAAGTACATTTGTGTCTTCCTTAGACGAGCACTGTTTAAGCGATTCGCATGTTAAGTTAATATTTTCAGATAGTCCTCCAGCTATCCAACCATACTTTGGATATGATTCTAATGCTAATGCAATGTCATGTTCATATTTTGGTTTACGACAAAAATTGCGTAACAGTTCAACAATTTTACCTTGTTCCAAATACCACGAAAACACAGTGTGACGGAAATTTTGTTCAAAAAGTTTGTCCATAAAACTGTACAATAAATCAATATTATTAGTTTCAAAACAAACTTCTGTTATTACTCTGTGATCTGAATATTTCTCGGCCAATTCAATTACTTTGTGGTGTTCCTTGTATTCTATAAGTTTCTTAAGTAGACTGTATCGCAATGTTGTGTAATTGCTGTCTAATTCTGAGTACACATCCATTGAACTTGATAGTAATGTGTCAACCAAAAATGCAACTTGATCAGACATTTCTGAACGTACTTCTTTAGAAATATTTGCCATTTCAGCAAATTTGAGACTAACATTAATTTGTGATTTTAGTTCAGCACATATACCATCATCTTTTTCACACAGAATCCAAGATATTTTTGATTGTTTTTGTTTATCAATAGGAAAAAAATCAATATTTTGTCTTCTATACTCCAGTACAGCACCAAGTACTTTCACTAAAATTCTATTTACATTGCATAATATGCTACATATATCTACAGCACTACGATTGGTAGAAGCAATTTCTTCACTGTAAATACATAGCCTTTTCAATAGAATGTGTGACATAGTAACTTGCTTATAAAATTTGTCAATATGTGTAAGTCCTGGTGGTGAAGAATAGTTATCTGAGCGACTTTCAACTGCTTCTTTTATTAATATATCCAATAGATCGCTATGGTCGACTTCAATTTTTCTAAATGTTATTGTAGCTTGTAATTTTTCACTTAAATCTTTTAAAGCACATCCAGTATAAACTTGGGTTTCATATTTATATATCTGTCTCATACGAACCCATAATCCAAGCTCTTGTAAAAATTTAAGATACCAATGTATTGCTTGTTGTTTTTCTTCTAAATGACTTAATATTACCATTGACGATGATCTGATAGTTGGTTCTCCATGAACACCCAGCCAACGTGGGTCATTAATTGGTATATCATTAACTAGATCTTCTCCAACTTTAAATACAGTTTTATCAAGGGTCGATCCATCAGTTAATGATGATTCTTCTGGACATGCTTGTTTTACTAGTGCTCGGCAATTATCTATTTTACGGCTTACAAACTGAAGGAAAGCAGATTTTAATCGGGTTTCATTGCTACCACTTTCAACATCAGCAGTTATAATACTCGACTGATTTAAATCTGGAGATTGAAGAACACTTCTTGATTCATTAAATTCATATTCAACATCAGTTATTTTAGTTACTACAGTCAGACAATGAGATTGAGTAAAAAACATACCATAATTGTTTACCACTGAACCTCCACCAAACTTTAAATCACAATCAACTCCAATAACATCAGTTTGAAATGGTTCAAAAGTAACAACAAGGATATAATGTTTAGATAATACAAATGTTTGTTGATCAGTTATTAGCAATTGTGGAGTACATTCATTTAAATATGAACTCTCAATATTATTAAGGACATGTAAAGAAGTTATTGGACATTTGTTATCTTGAACTTGTATAGTTGCTAAAATATAATAGTTGTATGCTTGGTTTGGCTTGGTGTGTATGAGAACAATGATCTCTTCGTTGCGGTTATTAATTGGTTTCATGTCAATTATTTCCATATCCATATCTCCAGTACTGACACTATTAAACATCATAATTGAAAACTTTTCTTGTAAAGAATTAGCCAAGTTCACTTCAAACAATTGTTTCTCTCTATTTGGCTCTGAAACATTCCACTTGGTTAATGTTGTGCCATTAGTTGTTACAATGTATAAGCGTTCAATATAATTAGAGGAACTTTTTAATACACAACCACATATAGTTTTAGGGTCGGACTGTGGACCAGTTGAACCAAAAACTAGGGATGAAATGTTCATAGATATATTACCCAACCAACCGGTGGACTCTGTTAATATTTTACTACTTATTTGAGGACGAACATTATCTAAGTTGATTGTTACCATGACTAAATCAGCTGTAGTTGTCAACAAAATGAATCGAGAATTGTCAACTTGATGTAAGAGTTCACATTCCTTTCCCATTAATTCAGTATTATACTCAAAATATTCAACTTCATCGTAAACATCTCTCCAAAATCGTATCAATCCTTCAGGGGCGTCACATTTCAAGTAGCAGCAATTTCAATTCCGGACAGTTGGTATTTTTTTTAGGTTATAAAATGTTGTCTTATCACTCTCATCCTTATCAATGGGGGAGAACTAGTATGATCCCTTCCCGATTCGCTTCTGATTGTTTGTCGTTACTCGTTTAGTCGTTTGTCCCAACAGATTTTCAAATAGAACGGTTCAACGTCAACGGTCTACCTGCTTTTGCCGGTCTGTCTGCTTACCGGTGACATTGTTTCGCCAAATCTTCATTCCTCCGTCCTCGCCTCCTCGGTAACGAGTAGTTAGTAGTCACGCACTCACGCTCACGAGTTACGACCATCACCTGCTGGACGCTAGCCTGCTGCTGCCGAGTACCGATCGACTGGTCAGACGACGTCACTCATATATTTCTTACGCTGTACAAGTTCGTCGATTGTTTTATTTGCGATTTCTACCGGGTATAACGTTAACCGAAGAAGAAGTGCACGGACGTGTACCAAAGAAAGAGAAACGCACGTCGACCAGCACCATTCGTTCTACAGGTATGTTGTTAATGAATGTACATTGCTCGCGAACAGAATCGTCGAACATCGTGCAAACTTTGTTACTGCCTGGTTGTTGTTGTACCCAATTTTCGGTCTCCCGGTATGTTATTTCTGAAAACAACTGGAGTCCAATGTATTATTGTTAAGCATATTGTTGTTTGGGTTGATTGAAAAAGAAGATTATAAATAACCTAGGCTGTTGATGTAATAAATAATAAATAATAATTATATTAATAATAAATAATAATAATAAATAATAATTGATGTAATAAATAGATTATTATCTTATTGCTGTTACTGTTTTCAACATAAATTTCTGAGCAATATTATACAAGAAGGTAATTATAATATAAAATTTGAAAAATCTTTGCTACACCAAACATACTTGTTATTCATGTATGAATGAAAAAAAGTTTGAAATTTATAATTGAGAATTTCTAATTGACCAGTTTAGGCATGGGCACAACTAGAATACAATTTTTGGGAAAATTTAAATTCTTGTTACTAAAGTGAACAGTGGAGGTTTCATTAGGCTTGCTCTGTACTCCCAATAACAATTAAATTATTTCAAAAACATTTCAATATACTTCAATCAATTATTTTTATTTTATACACTTTTTACAATATATTTATTTTTGGATTAATCAATGCAAACTTGGTAATAATTGTTCTTATATTTCTTTTATTTATTATGTCTCTTTTTGTAGAAAGATTGTTAAAGTAAAATCAATTTTGTCCCATACTTGTTCCAAGCCAATTTCATACCCTTCTCATTTTTGAAAATGACCTTTCACATATTTAAAAAGCAAATAATATATTAATAAAAAATATTATTGAATTGTTTTGTAGTTTTATTTTATATACCTAATTTATAAATTTATAGATTTGTTTTAAATTCTTAAACATTGCATGAAAAAATCTGGGAATGCTCATTTTGATGTTTGGAGTGCTCCTTTAATCCCCCTTAATTGCGCCCATGAGTTAAGAGTTTTTTTTCTCAGATTATATAAACTATTTTCAACAATTGTATAAATAGAAGTTACTGAATTAAATTTAATACTATTTTGCATAAACTGGTTATTATGAAATACATTACTTGTATGTACAAGGTATATCAATTTTAATTTATATGTGTTTCATACATTTCTATTTAACTAGATAAATTATAAACAAGTCTAACATTTTATATAATATAGTATTTAATACAATATTGGTTTGCATATAATATATTATTATTATAGAAATCTTCCAAAAGAGTGATGTAGTGATAATAAGTACTATAAAAACACATCAAATACATACAAATACATTTTATTTTAAATACTTATTTATATCTTACCATAGGAATCTTAACGTTATTCTTTTTTTTCTTGATAAATGTATTATGTTTTATAATATTGTTGCAGGTTTATTGATGTCTGCCATTTTCAACTGACAATTTATACATACATTTTTGGATTTGATTTATTTTTAAAGTAAGTTAAATTATATTCCATGTTGATTGTATATAGTTTGTTTCATTGTTCAATACAAATAAATATTTTAACTTCTGTTCATATAATAGGTATTTACAATGACAACTTACTTATTATGAAAATCTTTAAACTATTTATATTCTAAAATATTTTTGATTTGAGCTCAAAGTTTGTTTGGAAGGCCACCTTGCATTTCTGGTAGACACATTTATGCTTGATTTTTTTTACAGAGCAATACTTATTTATTATTCAACAAATTTTAATTTATAAATTTTTTGAAACTGTTTACAAATTATGAGCTTTAAAGAAAATCATGTATAGTGTTCAGTAAATATGTTAAATTACTAGATAATAATTAATATACCTGTTCCTAAATATACCTAATCTTTAATATTATTTAAAATATGTTTGTATATATTTTTTAGGAATTTTGTAATGGCTTCATTTGACTTAAGAAAAGAACTTCATTCTAGAGGACCTGTAATGAATTTAAGCAGAAGTATAACGAATAAAAAACATACATTACATTTTGATGGTCGTTTTGTTAGTAAATCAGACAGGTATCAATTAGAATCATATGGTCTATATACTCCCAATCCTGTACTTGAAGGATTGAGTGTATCACATAAAAATAAAATAATATGGTCTGCTCGTTTATCTGATAATCTGTGGGCGTGGTTTGTGTATGGACGCAAACTTTTGGTATGGAATGCAGAAAATAATAAAGAAAATAGAACAAATCCTTGTTTTGAACTTGGATTACCTGCTAGTGAAGTTGCTCATCAAGCTGCTCTAGTTTGGGTTTTTGAACCTGAAACAAGCAAGTCATTGTCTCATGCTTGTTGTATAGCTGTGTCCCCTGAAGGATTGATACGATTTTGGAGAGATGTTTACGATGAAGTTGAATATTT
>OBJO01000858.1_pt1 | contig 12208 bp, 14 predicted proteins | sample 1481741 | NCBI WGS metagenome assembly OBJO01 (sample SAMN06140803, study PRJEB22556) | human gut metagenome | host: Homo sapiens | place: China: Beijing | collected 2014 | reverse complement strand
TTGCGATGATACAGCACACAGCTACAATGACTGTCGGGAACCACCATTCCGGATACAGCTTTCACTGATTTCCGTCCCATAAACACTGCAGCAGCCCTTTTTCAACACTCGCTTCAGCATGTTCCCGTTTCCAAAGCCGATATCCAGAATACATCCCTGCAGCGGCAGCTCCTTTAAGACCCGGTGATACTGTGCGCGATTCATAATATTCATTACTCGCGTTGCACAGCGTCCGCCAAAGCCGGTTGGCCTGCGAAACTGCGACACTATCCTGCAAGGATACAGAATTCCAGAGGTCATAGGCTGTGCCTTCCTGAAACAAAACCTTTTCGACAGCATATCATCCCTCCATAATATGGGATAAACCTGCATCAAATATGAGCTGAATATGTTCATCATCCAGAGAATAGTAAATATTTTTCCCGCTTCTGCGGTACTTTATCAGGCGATTCTGCCGAAGAACGCTCAGCTGATGGGAAACTGCGGAGTGTGTCATTTCCAGCAGCTCCGACAAATCACATACACATAGTTCTTCCTGAAACAGCGCACTCAGTATTTTCAGTCTTGTCGGATCCGAAAACATCTTAAACAGGGTACCCAGATTCTGAAACTGTTCCTGACTCAGCAGAGTATCCTTTAATCTTGCAACGGTATCTGTATGCACCTCTGTTACTTCACATTCCATAGCTTCCTTTACCATTTGATTTCCTCATTTCTTTTAACATATGAACATCTGTTCATATGTATTATATGTGAGAATCCGCATTTTGTAAATAGAAAAATAAAATCTTTTTAAAATCATAAGACTGCAAGCCGAACGGACACAATGCATTACAGACGCACAACCGCCAAATTCACAGCCTGTTCGCTTATGCTATATCATATACCGGTTCAAAAACGAAAGAAGCGCTCCATTGATTTACAAAACCGCAGAACCATATGACCGTAAAAAAAAGAACAGATCATCCTCTGTTCCCGTTGATGCGATTCATGTAATACATAACCGTTTTCATTACCCCATAGGTGGTGGCTGTCAGCTTATCCGGAGCATTATCCAAAGCCTGCTGAAACGTCATAGCCCGATCCGCTATACTGTATATTCCGATAAATCCAAGATCATAAAGCTCCTGATATCCGATTCCCAAGGCACCGCTGATACAGATACATGGCTTATGATGGCGGTTGGCAACCTTCAGGATTCCCACCGGAACCTTTCCAAACATCGTCTGACGGTCACTTTGCCCTTCTCCTGTAATCACAAGATCACAATCCTTCACCTGCTCCTCCATGTCACTGAAGGACAGCAGCAGCTCAATGCCGGAAATCATGTTCGCATGCAGGATACCGATCAAAACAGCACCGATGCCCCCTGCCGCTTCTCCGCCGTCAAAGGAATCAATATCCATATGCAGATACCGCCGCACCTGATTGCGGAAATTTTCCATTCCCAGATCGATTTTACGAATCTGATTCGGGAAAAAACCCTTCTGTTTTCCGAATACATAGGTTGCCCCGTTTTCTCCCAGCAGATGATTCTTCACATCACAGGCTGCAATCAGTTCAATACCCTCCAGCTTGTTCAGCCGATTGAAATCGATATAGCGGACCTTGTCCAGATTCATCGCCTGCGGGGAAAGATATTTATGGGAGCTGTCATAAAACCGGCACCCCAGTGCCTGCAGAAGACCCATTCCGCCGTCATTGGTTGCACTTCCGCCCAGGCCGATGATAATTTTCCTGCAGCCCTGTGCAGCCGCATCCAGCATAACGGTACCTACACCGTAGCTGCTGCCGAAAAACGGTGCCCGCTTATCCCGCTCATGCATATTTAATCCTATGATATTTGCTACCTCGATCACTGCTGTTTCACCATTCTCAATGATCGTGTACTCACTTATGATTTTCTTTCCATAAGCATCCGTGGTACTTACCGGCTGTTTCCTTCCGTGACAGGTTTCATGAAATGCCTCCACTGTCCCTTCCCCGCCGTCACCAATGACATAGGATGTTGTGATAACAGCATCATCCACCTGTCGAATCCCCAGTTCAATACGTTCGGCAACCTCTCTTGAAGTCATACAGCCCTTGTAAGAATCACAGGCAATTACAACCTTCATCTAATCACTCCCATGTTCTTCCAAATACTCTTTCGTTAATTTTACCACAACTCGGCATAAAATTACCAGAGAAATCAGGTTGGGTATCGCCATGAGTCCGTTCAGCGTATCCGCAACATCCCATACGAATGTCAGCTGCAGCTGTGCTCCGAAAACCAGCAGTACCAGAAAAACCCCCTGATAGATATACAGCATCAGTTTTCCCTTAAACAGATATCGTAAACACTCCCGCGCATAATAATACCAGCCGAGAATGGAGGGAATCGCAAAGGCAACAATGGAAAAGGAGAATATGATACCGCCGAGGTGACCGAAGCCGGAGGTAAAGCAGGCAACCGTTAATGCCACCCCCTCCATCCCGCTGTCGAGCAGTCCACTGGTCAAAATCATCAGACCGGTAATCGTACAGACGACAATCGTATCGAAGAACACCTCAAAGATTCCCCAGAACCCCTGCTCGATTGCATTGGCATGAGAAACGCAGGCATGGGAGATCGGTGAGCTTCCCATCCCCGCTTCATTGGAAAATACGCCTCTGGAAATACCGAAATGCATGGCCCGGCTGATGGCAAAGCCGCCGATACCGCCAACCCCGGCCATGGGACGCATAGCATCATACCATACAAGTCGCAGTGCCTGCGGCAGCGCATCGGCATGCAATACAATCAGATACAGACACGCGGCAATATAAAGCACGGAAATCACAGGAATCGTAATTTCATTAAACCGCATGATAAGATTTCCCTTTCCGAATATGATCCAGGCAATAAAAAGCGCCATGATGAGACCTATGCTCCAGGAAGGTATGGAAATATAAGATGTGATCGTATGTGCAATCGTATTTGCCGGTGTGACATTCCCGATACCAAAGGATGCAAAAATACAAAGCACGGCAAACAAAATACCGAGAAAGCCCATATGGCAGCCGTTCTCCAGTGTTGTCATCGGTCCGCCGATAAAGGTGCCATCCCGTTCCCTCGTACGATAATGGATGGCAAGCACAACCTCTGCATATTTGGTCATCATGCCGAAGATGGCACTGACGCACATCCACAGCAGTGCACCCGGCCCTCCCATCGTCAAAGCCGTGGTAACGCCCACCACACTGCCGACTCCCAGTGTTCCAGCCAGTGCGGTCGCTACAGCCTGAAAGGGAGTAACCCCGTCCCCCTTATCACCTTTTCCCAGTGAGCCCAATGTTTTACGCAGAATCAGCCGTGCATGGGTAAAGGGAAGGAATCTGGTACGCAGCATGAGCCAGAAGCCCGTAAACAATAAAAAAAAGATCATGTACTTCCCCCATACAACCGCATTGAGTTGATCATTCATCAGCATCAGTTTATCCATAACCTCACACTCCTGTTATACTATATTCTTATACCTCTATAAAAAGAATGAAATACAGGGAAGTGAGCAGGAAAAAGGTGATATAATGGTGTCGTTAAGGAGGTCTTGCATTATGAATGTTATGTGTATATTAACGGATGGATTTGAAGAGCTGGAGGCTGTCGGTACGATAGCACTGCTTCGAAGAGCAGGTATCAGGATTGATGTCTATGCGATTGATCACACAGCAGCAACCGGACGCTTTGATATTACCATCAGCAATCTGGCAGATGTTAAGGATGTGAATACGGCAGACTATGATATGCTGTTTCTGCCGGGCGGTCCGCATTATCAGAAGCTGGAAGCCGATGAACGTGTGCTTTCCATTTTAAAGGATTTTATGAATCAGGGAAAGCTGGTGAGTGCAATCTGCGCAGCACCGACCATTCTAGGAAGACAGGGCTATCTCAAGGGTAGAAAGTACACCTGCTTTACAAGTATGAATGAGGATTTCGGCGGAACGTATGTGGATCAGTATGCGGTAATTGATGGAACAATCATCACCGGAAGAAGTGCAGCCGCTGTGATTGATTTCGCCTTCGCCATCATTGAAAAGCTGGAGGGAAGGAAAAAGGCAGAGGAAGTGAAGGCATCGATTTATTATTAACATATTACGGATTAAAAAAGCTTGTACCTGCGCAAAGCTGCAAAAAATAGGCGATTTCTTGTTTCGTCTATTTTTTTATTACATAGATATGCATACGAAGGGATGATACGCTACTCTTTTTATATACTACCTTAATGCGTGTCTGTATAACTACCAATCAAATTACTGTAGCAGTTCAAGGCTTACACAAAGCAGGCTGCTGCTTCATCGCAATGTACTTCACCATGAGCTGACACGGATTCCATTCATCCCACAATGGCAGCACCTCCAGCGGACAGAACCCCATTCTTTCATAAAAGGCATAGGTTTTCAAATAATCGGGATCCTGTACCTTAGGAGATAATGTTTTCACCTGCAGATACTGCATTGCCGCTTTTTCTGCCTCCTGTTCTGCCATCCGCATCAGCCTCGTACCGATTCCCATACGATGCAGCTGCGGAAGAATGCCCATAACATAAACCTCCATCGCCTTTGGACTGGTCTTTTTCAGTGACAGAAAGCCAACCATGTAATTCTTGAAATAGCAGCCGACGGTTTTCATCTCCCTGCTTTTCTGTACATAATCCTCCAAAGCATCCGGAAGTCCAAACCATTCCGGAAGCTGCTTTAATACTGCACGCGAGTCGTCGGGATTACAGCCGTCAAAAATCTCATATCGAAGACAGCTTTTTATAGCCATATGAAAAAGGAGTGGCTGAATTGCCGGATATGTCAGGGCCTCTGGGAGCGCAGTCATGCACTTTACCTCCGCAATTTCACTCTGCGGCAGCTCTTTGAAGGAGGAAGCCTCTGCCTGATACAGCATGCCGAAGCTTTCCTCACCTGTTTCATTCACCCGTGTTTTGCCTTCAACCGAATACACACAGATACGCTTCATACGGGCATCTGCGATTCCCGTTTCCTCAAGCAGCTCTCTTTGGGCACAGGCATCAATGCTTTCGCCCGCTTCCCGATGTCCCCCGGGCAGCTCCCATGTATCACGTTCCCTGTGGCGTACAAACAGCCATCCACTCCTGCACCACACAGCAATCACGGCAAACCTCAGCTTTTCATCCTGTACAGAATCATAAAATCGAACCTTCATATCCCATTCATCTCCTCATTTATCCCTATTGTACCATATTTCTTCCAAATTTCTGATTTTTCCTTCCCGCACACACTCCCACAATTCTATTTTTATGTTATAATAGCTAAGTTGAGAAAGAAGGTGTTTGTATGTCTCCTGAGCCCGAAAGTCCATATCGAAGTTGTATAAATCATAATACAGGAGGCGTATCTACATCCCTCCTGTAAGAAGGAGGTCTTTTTTATGTTGGAATTTTACAAGACATATGGAACTGTCACAAAAAAACTGGAACAGCCGGAACCAGGCTGCTGGATCAGCGCTGTTGCGCCTACACAGGAAGATATTGATTTCCTGACAAATAAAATCGGCGTGCTGCCGGAGTTTATCAAATCTTCACTGGATGAAGAGGAAAGCTCCCATATCGATTATGACGATGATGAAAACCAGACCCTGGTGATCGTCGATTACCCGAGTGCAGAGGAAGATGACAATCTGGATGAAAATACCCTGCTGTATACCACGCTGCCACTGGGTGTTGTTATCATGAAGGGCTATGTGATTACGATTTCCCTGTATGAGAATCTAAGCATCGAGGATATGGCAAACGGTAGAATCAAGGGTATGAATACCGATATGAAAACCCGTTTTCTATTGTTGCTGCTGCTTCGTATATCTCAGCGTTTCCTGATTTATCTGCGCCAAATCGATCGGATTTCCTCCCGTACCGAACAGAGGCTACACCAGTCTATGAAAAACAAGGAGCTGATTCAGATGCTGGGTCTGGAAAAGTCTCTGGTCTATTTCAGCACCTCACTGAAAACCGATGAGGTTACCTTAAACAAAATCATGCGCGGAAAGCTGATCAAGCTGTATGAAGAGGATCAGGATATTCTGGAGGATGTACTGATTGAGATTCATCAGGCGATAGAGATGTGTAACATTTACTCCAACATCCTTTCCGGAACAATGGATGCCTTTGCTTCCGTCATTTCCAACAATCTGAACATCGTGATGAAAATTTTGACGGTAATTACCATCGTCATGGCAATCCCGAATATCATTTTCAGTTTCTATGGCATGAATGTCAGCGGATTGCCTTATCCGGAATGGTGGTTCCCGACAGTCATTGTAGCTGTGTGCTGTATCATCGCAACTCTTATCTTCAAGAAAAAGGATATGTTTCACTAACAGAACATCACGTTCTGTTTTTTTTTGTATTTCCGCACCATGTACGTTACAATATACAAAACGAGGAGATAACCTATGAACAATCCATGGACCGATATCGAACTACAGACATATGAAGCACATATGCAGGATACGGATGAAGGCTTTGTATCCGACTCCCTGTATCTGCATTCCTTTGCCGTATGAAACACCATCCATGAACAGCTGCAGAAAGTGGAGCTCACGCACAGTATGCTGTCTATTGAGTATTCTCTGTCAAAACGCATGATATACCCCCTGCCAAATGGAAAAGCCCTGCTTAGACTGGATTATTTGCGTTTATAACCGATTGAAAAATACGCTGCCTTTATGTAATTCAGGGAGAGCCTGTAAAGCGCTGATTTTTTTCGTACTCCTTACTTCTCCCATTACATTTCTTTCATCCATAAAAACGACCTGCAGGATGTACCCTGCAGGCTTCTTTTATTTCATACGATATGCAGATAGAATCAGTCTCCTATCCCTTCTCAGTCAACCTTTTCACAGGAATCCATACCCCACTTCCATTATCAGCATAACCTCATCCTCATCCGGTGTATACCACACAATGTACATGTTCGCCGCGATATCATATCCCTGATTTTCCTGCAGCCATGCTGAGAAAAGCTTTGTATTTACGGCCTGCAGTGCACCATGAACTTTACCCAGGTAACCTCCGGTATCGTCAGGACATGCATATCCGCAGGTACCTCCGTACCCTAATACGCTTCGGCAATCATACAGCGGAAGCAGCCCTCTTTCGTCAATCTCTGCTTTCCTTTGTCCGAATTGAAAAAAGCGATGCTTCCACCGCTTTTTATCATACCATATTATCTTTTCCGTCGATCACTTCATGTGCAGTGGCTTCCTGATTGGAAATATCCAGAATCTGTTCACTGTGACGGCCATAGCGTCTGGCAACACCGCGATAATACAAAATTGTATAGAAATTCGCAATGGCATCCAGAATCAGCAGAAAGTTGAATAGATTATGCAGTGTCTTTTCCTCGAAGGATACCAGTATCAGCACCATTCCCATAAGCAGCGGGACTACGGCAAGAGCCAGATGAATCTTCCATTGTGCATCCTCCAGGCGAAACAGATTCATGGAATACTGCAGACGCAGTGTCGCATCCAAAACCACCAGAGCGGAAATAACGATAGGATAATTATCTACAATCAGATATGGCTTAGTGGCAACGATCAGTCCTGCTATGCAGTATAATACCCCAAAGGAAAAGCTGAATTCATTCGGCTTCATATATTCCTTTTTAAAGAAATATACAAGAATCTGAAACAAGCCTACCAAAATGATCACAATCCCTGCAATCTGGAAGAAATTCAAGAATTTCTCCTTTTCAATCGTATAGGATAAAATGGAAAATATCATATAAAAAATGGAAAGAATCAAAAGCTTCCAGTTTTCAATTTTCAAATTCATACAACGGCCTCCTCATATAGCTGTTCTTATCATATCATATTTTTCCATAATTATCCGCAAGAACATGAATTTCATGCCTTTTCAAATGTACAAGCCTGTCCGTAAAGGCACATGAGAAAAGCTGTTTACGCTATTGTAATTCCTCACCAGATGCCCAGCAGCCTCTGCATGAGCAGGGATATCAGCGTGATACCGACCCAGCAGCAGAACCCCATAAAGATAGGCCTACCACCGTTTTTTACCAGCTTTACAATATCGGTATGCAGACCGACTGCCCCCATCGCCATAATGATAAAGAACTTGCTCAGCTTCTTTAAGGGCAGGAAGATATCCGGGGATATATGCAATACATTCGTAGAGACGGTCGTTATGACGGAGGCCATAAGGAAGTAAAGAATAAATACCGGAAAGATCTGTTTCCATGCAAGCTTTTTCCCCTCCCTTTTCTCCTCCTGCTCCTCTTTTCGCATTCTTTGAATACCCAGAAACAGCGTAATCGGTATAATGGCAAGGGTACGCGTCAGCTTGACAGTAACCGCCTTATCCAGTGTGGCAGAGCCTAAATGAAACATGCTGTCCCAGGTTGCTGTGGTTGCTGTTACGGAGGAGGTGTCGTTCACAGCGGTGCCCGCAAACACCCCGAAGCCCTCACTGCCTTGAAACTGCAGCAGCGTACCCAGCAAGGGAAACAGAATGGCCGCCAGAATATTGAATAGAAAAATAACAGAGATCGCCTGCGCTACCTCTTCGTCATCTGCCGCAATGACCGGAGCTGTCGCCGCTATCGCAGAGCCTCCGCAAATAGAGGAGCCGACACCTACCAGTGTGGAGATGTTAGCCGGCATATGAAGTCCTCGCTTCAAAGCGAATGCAATGACGAGCGATGTCGTAATTGTTGCAATAATAATCGGAAGCGACTGCTGTCCTGTTTTAGCAATAACGGACAGATTTAAGCCAAACCCCAGTAAAATGACTGCATACTGCAGGATTTTCTTGGAGGTGAAGGTGATGCCAGCCTGCAGGGCTTCCTCTTTTCTAATGCGAAATGCCAGCAGCATTCCAATGAGGATGGCAAATACCGGCCCTCCGATAATGTGAATCCATTGCCCCAGCAGAAGGGCAGCAGCGGCAATACCAAAGCATACCAGCAGTCCCTTCCCCTTTTCTTTTATAAAAATCATACGGTTCTCCTTTTCTCATTTTCTGAATCTGCGCCTTACAGCATGACATGCAAGGCAGCTATGTCAGTATACGATACCTTTTCCAAAAAATGAAATTATAAATATTTATGTCTACATAACACGATGTTATCCCGCTTATTTACAGCTGAAGGTATAGAAAAAAACGCATTGTGACCTAGTGTCCGACAGCGTTTTCATTCCCCTCATTTACTTTAAAACCGGTATACAGTATTCTATACGGGCAATTCCCTGTTCATTTTCTTTTCCGTATTTGACGATATCCATACAGCAGTCCGAACGAAGCCGGTATGCACTTTTGGGCAGCCAGTTCTGATAAATATCCTGTGCAAACGGCTCCATAGAGGTCTTTGGATCTGCGCAAAAGGAAAACACAAGATAGGCTCCTGCCGGCAGGATTCTATGCGTCAGCTTCTGTCTGTGCACCTGCTCAACTGCTATACCTGCAAAATATTGAAAGCAGGGCTGACCGGCATCCATATCGGCATCCGTATAATCATGGATACCATACACTACCGAATCCTTTTGCGGATATGCTTTCAGATACCGGTTGCATTTGCGATGACATTTACCAATCACATGAAAGCCGTGTCTGGTATCTGCACCATAGCCCTCCAGCTGTATCTCTGTCCAGTGCTGTACTTCCATATCCATATGCATATGGTTGATATCCGGCTGCTGATGAAGCTGCAGCGGCTCCTGCAGCACATAGGCATTCTTCTTTTTCCGAAAGGCGTCCGGTGTTGTGCGATACAGCTGCAAAAACGCCTTATGAAATGCCCGCTGTGAGAGATAACCGCAGACAGAGGCGATTTCCGCAATACGTAAATCGCTTTGTACAAGAAGCAGTGCCCCTTTGGATACCTGTCTGCGCCGTATATAGGCATGCAGCGGCATACCGCATATTGCAGTAAACAGCTTATGCACATGATAGGGGGAATAGCCCGTAAAAGCACCAATCGTATCCAGCGTCAGCTCTCCATCCAAATGCTCCTCAATGTAACACAGTACGCTTTGCATCATCTCCTGATTTGTCCTCATATAAATCACCTCGTACATAGTATACCAGAAGAACCGCCTCCATACCGTTCATCATTTTTGGCATCCGTTTTTTTGCATCCGCTATGCGGCAATCTTGATCCCCACACCATGCCATAGCCTCAAACAGCTCATGGAACAGAAAAAAAGCCGACTGCTCGGCTTACAAATGTTCGATCGGCTTTCGCTCCGCCTTCAGGTTATGCGTTTTCTGAGCACGGCGTTCCAGCTCCGCATTGACATCCTCCATGGAAATTCCCTTCTCCACCATCAATACGGTAAGATGATACAGCAGATCTCCTATTTCATTGATCTGATCTTCCTTCGTCTGCGTCAAAGAGGCAATCACCACCTCGGTACACTCCTCCCCGACCTTCTTCAGAATCTTCTCCAGACCCTTTTCAAACAAATAGGTGGTATAGCTTCCTTCCTCCTTGTTTTCCTTGCGATCCTTTATGGTTTCATATAATGCATCCAGTTCCTTCATAACTCTTCTCCCTCCATATTCCGGTAAAAACAGCTGGTATGTCCGGTATGGCAGGCTGCTCCCACCTGCTCCACCAGAAGGAGAATCGTATCCTCATCACAATCAATGCGGATATCCTTCACATACTGGTAATGCCCGCTTGTTTCTCCTTTGATCCATAATTCCTGACGGCTGCGGCTGTAATAGGTTGCACGCCCGGTATCCATCGTCATGCGCAGACTTTCTTCATTCATATACGCCAGCATGAGGACAGCTCTGCTATGCACATCCTGGACAATAACCGGAACAAGTCCGTTTCCTTTATCAAAATTCACCTGTATCATAGCCGCACTGCAATTCCTTTCTCTTTTACATATGCCTTCACCTCGGGAATCGTTACTTCCTTATAGTGAAACATGCTTGCCGCCAGAGCCGCATCACTGGCATCCTCTTCAAACACCTGTGCGAAATGCTCCAGCGTCCCACAGCCGCCCGAGGCGATCACCGGAACATCCACCAGCTCATGCACCGCCTTGCACAGCTCGATATCAAAGCCCTGCTTGGTTCCATCCGCATCCATACTGGTCAGCAGAATTTCCCCTGCCCCCAGACGAACACCCTCCTGTACCCATTCCAGCAGGTCCAGACCGGTATCCTCACGACCGCCGGCAACGTATACATTCCAGCCGCTGCCATCCTCGCGGCGCTTTCCATCCACGGCAAGCACAATGCACTGGTTTCCAAACATCGCTGCCCCCTCGCGGATCAGCTCCTTATTGCGGACAGCCGCAGAGTTCAGCGAAACTTTGTCAGCTCCTGCCAGCAGCATGTTACGTATATCCTCAACACTGCGGATGCCGCCACCGACGGTAAACGGGATGAAGATTTCTCTTGCTACGCGCTCGACAACCTGAACCATGGTATCCCGCTGTTTATGCGTTGCTGTGATATCCAGAAATACCAGCTCGTCCGCCCCCTGCTCATAATAGGCTCTTGCCAGATCGACCGGATCACCGACCTCCTTCAATCCGACAAAATTGATTCCCTTGACAACCCTGCCATCCTTTACATCCAGGCACGGGATGATACGCTTGGTATGCATCAGGCTTCTCCGCACAGTGCGATGGCCTGGGACAGGGACAATGTTTCGGCATACATCGCCTTTCCTGTGATTGCACCGTAAATATCCAGCTGTTTCAATGCCTCGATATGCGTGATGTCACGAATACCCCCGGAAGCTATAATATCGATCGAAACCGTTTTCTTTAACTCCGCCAGCATCTTTGTATTCGGTCCTGTCATGGTGCCGTCCCTGGAGATATCGGTCACAATGATCGTCTTTACCCCCATGGCCTCCATCTGAATTGCAAAATCGATATACTGCAGCTCACTTTCCTGCAGCCAGCCATGACCGCAAACCATGCCGTTCTTGCAATCAATGCCGACGGCGATTTTCTCTTTATATTGTGCGAGTGCTTCCCGCAAAAACTCCGGATTCTCTATGGCTGCCGTTCCCAGAATAACACGCGCAATGCCATGCTCCAGATAAAATCGAACGTCCTCCATACTGCGGATGCCACCGCCAACCTCAACCGGAATCTGCAGACTCTGTGCAGTTTTCACGATGATGTCCTGATTGATTTTCTTTCCTTCCTTCGCCCCGTTGAGATCAACCATATGCA
>OBJO01000854.1_pt1 | contig 12227 bp, 12 predicted proteins | sample 1481741 | NCBI WGS metagenome assembly OBJO01 (sample SAMN06140803, study PRJEB22556) | human gut metagenome | host: Homo sapiens | place: China: Beijing | collected 2014 | reverse complement strand
GTGGGGACGTGCTGTCATAGCGTATGAACCTTCTCGATCGTGTTCCGGCGACTCAGCGCATGTGCTCGGGCCATGAAGCGAGGTACGCCTCAAGGTTGCGGTGAGTCTCCTCCACGCTGTCGCCTCCGAACTTCTCCAATGCATACTTGGCGAGCGTCAGGCGCACCATGGCTTCGGCCACCACGGAGGCGGCGGGCACTGCAGTGCTGTCGGAACGCTGGTTGATGGCCGCGGCAGATTCCCCGGTCAGCACATCGACGGTACGCAGAGCCTTCGGAATGGAGGGAATCGGCTTCATGGCGCCACGTACGCGAATCACCTGGCCGTTGGACATGCCGCCCTCAATGCCACCAGCACGGTTGGAAAGTCGGTCGATGCGGCCGTCCGCGTTGACCACGATCTCATCGTGAGCCTGAGAACCAGGACGGGCCGCTTCAAGGAAGCCATCGCCAATTTCCACGCCCTTGAATGCCTGGATTCCCATAATCGCCGAGGCCAGCGCCGCATCCAAGCGACGGTCGGATTCCACGTAGGTACCGATGCCTGCAGGCACACCATAGGCAAGTACTTCAATGACACCGCCCAATGTATCGGCGGCCTTCTTGGCCTCATCAATACGCTCCATAATGCGCGTCTCGGCTTCCTCGTCCAAGGTACGAACAGGAGAAGCGTCAAGGGCTTCCAAGTCATCCGGAGTGGGCAACGGCAAATCGGGGTTGGTCTGCACGCCGCCGAGCGCCACCACATGAGCCACGGTACGAATGCCGAATGCCTGCTCAAGGAACTGCTTGGCGACTTCACCCAGAGCCACGCGGGAGGCGGTCTCGCGGGCGCTGGAACGCTCGAGCACAGGACGGGCGTCGTCGAAGCCATACTTGCGCATGCCGGTCAAATCGGCATGGCCCGGACGCGGACGGCTCAGCGGCGCATTGCGACCTTCACGCGGCAAATCGTGGTCAAGGGCATCGGCGCTCATTACTTCGGTCCACTTGGGCCATTCGGTGTTGGCGATTTCGATGGCCACCGGAGAGCCGAGCGTCAATCCATGACGTACGCCAGTGAGCAGTCGCACCTGATCCTGTTCGAACTTCATACGGGCTCCACGACCATAGCCGAGCCTACGGCGGGCCAGCGCGGAGACGATGTCGTTGGTACTGATGCGAATGCCGGCCGGCAGCCCCTCGATCATGGCCACCAAGGCCTCTCCATGCGACTCCCCTGCTGTCTGCCAGCGCAACATAGCATCCCTCGTTTCGTATGTTCAGTAACTAGGGGTTAATGTTAAGCCATGCCATACCTGTTCACCTTGCCCGGTCTGCTATGTGGGCTTGCACTGTCCATTGAAGATGTGCGGTGCAGGCGGGTGCCGATTGCATGGGTCGCGGTGGGTGCGTTGCTGCAACTGGCCGCGGATTTCGCCTATGGCGTGGTGGCAAACGATTTGTTCGTGCTGTTACAGGCACTGCTGTTTACCGTGTTGTGCTGCTTGGTTCAGTTTGCATTGGCGCTCATTATGCCCAAATCACTGGGATTCGGTGACGTGACCGCATTGGTTCCTATGGGATTGTCCGTCGGCTTATTCGGACTGCTGCCTGTGGTGGTGTGGTGGCTGGCCATGGGTGTGTGCGGTATCGCGTGGATCGCGTGGTGGACGAGGTTCGACCCGCAACGCAAATCACCGGCGTATGCGGGCAAAGTGCCGTATGCGCCGGTGATATTGGTGGGAGCCGCTGTAGCGATTGTTGTTGGGGTTGTCTTGTAAGTTCTCTCCCCCACCCGCTTCGCGGGAGCCCCCTCATCAGAGGGGGGCAACAAGAATGGGCCACCTGCCGTTTTCTCCACTAGAGGGACTAGCAGGGATGGACTACTGCCCGTTTGCAGCCTGCCACTGGCGCAGCTCTGCAACGTTCTGATTGTGTTCGTCGGCAGTGGCGGCAAACTTGGTTTCGCCGGTGTCGAGATTCACTGTGCAGAAGTACAGCCAGTCACCCGGTTCGGGGTTCAGCGCAGCCGAAATAGCGTTGTCGCCAGGATTGCTAATCGGAGTGGGAGGCAATCCGGCAATCTGATATGTGTTATACGGGTTGGAGGCATCCTGCGTCATAGCGGTAGTGACTTCTGCCGACTTCACATTATTGCCATAGGCCACCGTAGAGTCCATGCCCAAGGTCATGCCCTGATCGAGACGATTCTCAATGACACGTGTCACCTTGGCGTAGTAGTCGGATTTATTGACCTCGGCCTCAGCGATGGATGCAATGATCATCACCCGTTCACGATCGCTGCCACTGGGGACTCCCAGTTCATCGAGTTTGGCAATGCGCTTGTCGACCATGGCCTTGAGGATGTCCGACGCGCTGGTCATGGATTGCACGTTGTAGCTGCCTGGTTCAAACCATCCTTCAAAGCTGCCAGCGGCCTCGGCCGGTAGGATGCCGGATCCGCCACCGTTCACGATGGTATCGAACTCGCTGCGATCAATGCCGGACAGGCTTGCGGCCGCATCAAGAACGTCAGTGACACGTTCGCCCGACTTGACATCCAGGAATCCGGAAGCGTTGGATGAGTCAGATAAAATGGCCAACACGTCGCTGGCTGCCATGTGCTTTTTCAGCGAGAATGTGCCGGGGTACAGCTTGGCATCATTGGCCATGACCACGCTGGTGAACGCGGCGGCAGACTTGATGATCTTCTGCTTGAAGAGGTTCTTCGCAATGACATCAGCACCTTGTCCCTCTTCCACAGTGAATTGGACGTCGCCATCGCCAGGACCTGGATAATCAGCGATGACAGCGGTCGTCTGGCTCTGGCTGTCTCGAATAGACTTGAGCTTCTTCACACCAAAATATCCGCCGCACACAATCAGTGCGATAACCACGATAACCGCAATGATGACCATGGTATGGCGTTGCTTACGCTTCTCGCGGCGCTTGCGCATCTCCTTGCGGGACTTCGGCGGCTGCGGAGGTTCCAGCGAGCCGCTGGGCGGATTCGCGTTCCCTTCGACCCAATGCGTGTTCTCGTCGAAGAAATCGTTGAAATTGTCTGCCATAAAACCGGTCCCTCACTGTTCCCCCGCACGGTCAAGTGCCGTCTGCAAAATCACCACTGCCGACTGCTGGTCCACCATTGGCCTATGCTTGGTCGAAGCCTTCTGAGCCTCAAACAGTTGACGATGAGCGCTGACCGTTGTCAATCTCTCATCTACCAATACTACCTGCGGAATCTGGGGTTCTTGGGATTCTTCTCTCTCGGAACGCAAACGTTTCTCAAGGTTTACGGCCCATCTGCGCGCCTTCTTGGCGCTTTTGCCTTCAGTGCCGTCCATCTGCAACGGCAGTCCCACGATGATATGGGTCACGTGCTCGTCCTCAACGACATTCAGCACTTCATCGATGGCAAAGAAATAGTCACCGGCAACATGAATGTTCCCGGCTGGGTGTGCAAAAGTAAGCTCCGGGTCGGACAATGCGAGTCCGACCCGGGCGTTACCCAAATCAACGCCTAACCACACCACGGGCGTTATCAGGCCTTCTGTGCCTCGTGCTTGAGCGCCTCAAGTGCCTCGTTGATCTTGGAGGCATCGGCGCCGCCGCCCTGGGCGAAGTCCGGCTTGCCGCCGCCACCGCCGCCGAGGATCTTGGATGCGCCGCGCACCAGATCGCCGGCCTTGATGCCGGCCTTGCGGGCGGCTTCGTTGGTGGCCACGGCGACCATGGGCTTGTCGTCCTCGTTCACACCGGCGAGAGCCACCACGGCGGGGGCGTCCTCACCGAGCTGGCCGCGTACGTCGAGCACGGTCTTGCGCAGGGCATCAACCGCACCGAAGTGGCCCACGTTCTTGATGGCCACCTTGACGGGAGCAGCGGAGTTCTTGGCGTCTTCGACCAGAGCCGGAACAGTGGCGGCGAGCTGGGCCTCGTACATGGAGGCAAGTCGACGGTCGGATTCCTTGAGCTTGGCGAGCAGGGTGTTCACACGCTCGGCGAGCTCGTCCGGACGAGCGTTGAGCTTGTCGGACAGCTGGGAGACCAGCGCGTGCTCACGAGCGTTGAAATCGTATGCGCCCTGGCCCACGACGGCATCGACACGGCGTACGCCGGAACCGATGGACGCCTCGGAGAGGATGTTGACCATGCCGATCTTGCCGACGTGGTCCACGTGGGTACCACCGCACAGCTCGCGGCTCCAGCCGTCTTCGCCGATGGAGACCACGCGCACGATGTCGCCATATTTCTCGCCGAACAGGTGCATGGCACCGAGGGCGATGGCATCGTCGAACTTCATTTCCTTGGTGGTCACAGCGAGGTTGTCGCGCAGCTTGTCGTTGACGCGCTCCTCAACAGCGGAAATCACGGACTTGGCCGGAGCCTTGGACCACTGGAAATCGAAACGCAGACGGTTCGGGGCGTCTTCGGAACCACGCTGAGTGGCCTGCGGGCCGAGCTCTTCGCGCAGCGCCTTGTGTACCATGTGCGTGGCGGTGTGCGAACGGGCAATGGCGCCACGGCGGGCCAGATCGATGTTCGCATTGACTTCAGCGCCCACGACCAGCGTGCCTTCAGTCAGGCGGCACTGGTGAACGATGAGGTCCTTGATGGGCTTCTGCACGTCATCGACTTCGAGCACGGCGCCGTCATCGGAGAGAATCTCACCCTGATCGGCAAGCTGACCGCCGGCCTCCGCATAGAACGGGGTACGGTCGAGGATGACCTCGACGTTGGCCGGGCCGGTCACGGCGGGCACGGAGCCCTTGCCTTCCTGCATGATGCCGATCACCTTGGCACGGGCGGACATGTCCGTGTAGCCGAGGAAGTCGATCGGCTTGGCGAGCGTCTTCTTGAAGTCGTCATAGACCGACAGGTCCACGTTGTGACGCTTCTTGAGGGCGTCGGCGCGGGCACGGGACTTCTGCTCGGCCATAAGCTCGCGGAACTTGGCCTCGTCGACTTTCACGCCTTGGTCGGCGGCCATTTCGAGAGTCAACTCGATCGGGAAGCCGTAGGTGTCGTGCAGAGTGAACGCATCAGAGCCGGAGACCACCGGGTCGGCGGTCTTCTTGGCCTTCTTGACGGCCACGTCGAGAATCTCGATGCCGTTCTCCAGCGTACGACGGAACGCATCTTCCTCGCCGTAGGCCGCTTCGGAGACATCGTGGAAGGTGTCGTTAAGCTCCGGGTAGCTGGCGACCATGGCCTCCTTGGAGACGGGCAGCAGCTCGGGAATCACCGGATCGGTCACGCCAAGCACGCGCATGGCCTGTACGGTACGACGCAGCAGACGACGCAGCACGTAGCCGCGGCCGACGTTGGACGGGCGCACGCCATCGGACATAATCATCAGCGCGGAACGCACGTGGTCGGCCACGACACGGAACTTGACATCCGCGGCCTCGTCCTCGCCGTACTTGCGGCCGGACAAGCGCTCGGCGGCCTCGATGACCGGGAAGACCTCGTCGGTCTCATAGATGTTCTGTTTGCCCTGCATCAGGTAGGCCAGACGTTCCAGACCGGCGCCGGTATCGATGTTCTTCTGGGCCAGCTCGCCGACGATGTGCAGGTCGGTCTTGGACTTGACGTTGTCGACCTCGTAGTTCTCGAACACGAGATCCCAAATTTCGATAAAGCGCGTCTCGTCGGCCGCAGGGCCGCCATCACGGCCGTATTCGGGGCCGCGATCCACGTAGATCTCGGAGCAGGGGCCGCCGGGGCCAGGGCCGCCGGTGGTCCAGAAGTTGTCTTCCATGCCGAAAATCTGCATGTGCTCGGGATCAAAGCCCTCGTTCTTCCAGATGGAACGGGCTTCCTCGTCGTCGGTAAAGGTGGTGACCCACAGCTTTTCCGGGTCAAAGCCATAGCCGCCCTGGTCCTGCGGAGTGGTCAGCAACTCCCAGGCGTAGTGGATGGCCTCTTCTTTGAAGTAGTCGCCGATGGAGAAGTTGCCAAGCATCTGGAAGAAGGTGCCGTGGCGGGTGGTCTTGCCGACCTCGTCGATGTCGAGCGTGCGCACGCACTTCTGGTTCGAAGTCATGCGGCGCTTCGGCGGGGTCTGCTCACCAAGCAGGTAGGGAATGAACGGCACCATGCCGGCGATGGTGAACAGCGTGGTGGGGTTCGGGGAAATAAGGGACGCCGAAGGCATGACGAGATGGTCGTGCTTGGCGAAGTAATCGAGGTATCGCTTGGCGATGTCCGCAGTGCGCATGAGCGGATGAACTCCTTGTAGGTTTGTTTCGGGCGCAATTGCGCCACTATCAGTGGAAAGTATGGATTAAAGGATTGCGTAAGGCCGTGCGCGTGTCAGTTGGCGCGCTCAGTGTACTGACGATTGAGCTCAGCCTCACGGGCTCGACGGGTCGCATTGAATTCATTGACCAGGCCTTCGAGCGTCTTCATCGGTACATTGTCTTGATCGGGACCAAGCAGGAACTGACGGGCCGCGTCAGGCGTATTGGCCTTGACATAGGCCTGTGCCTTGGTGACGGCCATCACGCCGATGGCCACACCGACGCCCATCCAAAAGATGCGTTTGAACATCACTCCCCCTTCTGAGCGGTCTTGTTGGCGTTCTGAGCCAGGAACGACTGGCCAGTGGCCTTCAAGGCATAGAAGGCCGAAGCGACCTTGATAACCGGCTTGCCAAGGAAGGATCCATACAAATCGGTCAGGGCACCCACGTTGTTGGCGGTGGTGGAGGCCGCAGCGGAAATCTTGTTGACATCCTCAAGCGACTTGTTGACCTGCTTGACGGTGGTCACGCCCTCATCCAATGCGGGGATGGCATGCTCACCGGATTCCTTGACGGTCTGCGAAATCTGGTCGAACATCTTGCCCAACCGAATTAGCGGATAGATCATGAATCCGGCCAATACTGCGAACGCGATGGCCGCAATCAGGCCTGCGATCTCTCCGACTCCCATTGTTGCCTCCTTGAGGTCACACTTACTCGGATAAGGGTAGCACTCCTCCCCTATTTACCCGTGCAACTGACGATGAAATACGCTATTTGCCGTATGAGACGATGGTCACGGCCTGCGAAAACGGTTTGGTCGTGTCGAAGTCGAGTACGGTTACCGAGCCGTTGGCCGGTCGTTCGCTAAGGTCAAGATCGGGGCCTCCGAAACGGTGGCCGAGGCTGAGCAGCGTGTTACCGTGCGAAATCTGAAGCACATCATCGCCATCCTTGAGATTGGGGTTGCTGGCGATGAGCTGGAATGCTCCTTCGACGCGCGCCCAGTATTCTTCATCGGATTCCGCGTCATGGAAGGGGTCGGCCTCTTTCAGGAAATCACGGGAGGCGGCCAGACCAAATTTGGCTACGATGTCGTTGTAGTCCTTCGCGCCGTGAGGCCCACCCGCAGCGGTCCAAGCCAGCGACATGTCCTGACCCTCGAAGTATCCGTAGCATTGTTCGCGGAAATGCATATCGGCCGTGAGTTCTGGCCGTGCATGTCCGGCAGCCTCATTGATATCGAGAATTCGCTTCGCTGTGATTTCGGCGCGAGAGGTATCGGAACAATATGCCGCCGCAAAATCATAGCCCTCAAGTTTGTGCCCGGCCCTGTCGGCATCGGCAAGTCCGGATGCGGTGAGCGGCGCATTACACCATCCCTGAAGACGGTTGTATTTATTGAACGTGGTTTGCCCATGACGAACCAGATGCAAATGCAGAATCATGGTTCCCATGCTACCGCAGTCCGCTAAAACGCAGGATCCCCCCGAGTTCTAAATAGAAGTGCAACACCTTGTCTAGGGTTGGAAGTGTTCAAAGTTTCCAGCTCAAGAAGGTGTTGCACTCGTGGGCCGACAGTATTCGCACCTGTCGTCCGAGGAGAGGATCCTGATCGAGAAGCTGCATTGCGAGCAGCATCCAGGCATCCGGCGGACCGCGGAGAGGATCGGCCGGGGCAAGTCCACGGTGAGCCGCGAGCCGAGGCGTGTGATGTCTTGGGGCATAGTTGACGGGTCTCCTGAGGCATGCTTTACATCTGTCGTGGGGCATCGTTGACATCGTTCGCCGGCTTGCGGTATTGGTATTCGCGGGTGGCGTCGAGTGTCTGGTCGGCGAGGATCTCGCCGGTCTCCAGGTCGGTGATGACGGCCTGCCCGTGGTCGACGAGCAGTTCGGCCATGCGGCCGGCGTTGCGCCTGCCGACGTTGAAGACACGGCGCATGCCGGCGATGTTGTCCTGCGTGATGCAGCCGCGTCTGTCGATCTTGTGGGCCTTGGGGTCGATGGTGACGTCCACGCGCGTTGGCTCGGTCCGCTCGTCCTTGGGAACGGGTTTCCCGCGCATGGATCCGGATGGGGTGGCTAGCTGCGGTTCGGCTGCTTGTTCCTCGTCGAGTTTGGCCTGCGTGCGGGCTGCGAGTTCGGGGTCGGGCAGGGCCTTGCCCTTGGCGCGGTACGCTTCTCCGGGGGTTCGCCGGCCGAGCGCGCGGTGCGGCCGCTCCTCGTTGTAGACGTGCTGGAATTCGGCGAGCTGTTCGTTGAGCTCGTCGATCGAGGACGCCGGGGGACGGGCGGAGAGCCATTGCTTCAGGGTGCGGTGGTAGCGTTCGATCTTGCCCTGCGTCTGGGGGGGTGGTAGGGCCGTCCGTTGCTCTGGCGCACGCCCATCAGCGCGAGCGTGCGTTCGAAATGCCTGTTTATGTTCAATGTTTTTTCAGCAGGTTCGGCGGTGTTTTTCCGCAGTGTAGGCAGCTGGTTTTCCGCATGATCGGCAGGATGCCCTTGTGGGAGGGGCATCGGCTCGTCGTGCCTGTTATATTCCCGAGTTGCAAAACCATTGATTCATCCGCCGGTTGCCGCCGGCGGGACTCGGGAAGGAAAGGATATTGGCGATGCCGATGCCCGAACAGCGAGATATCAGGAGACTCGACAGGCAGGGCGTGCCCCATGCCGAGATAGCGCGCGGGCTGCACGTGGACCGTTCCACGGTCGCGGGGCACGCTCGGATGGAGGATTGCACCCCAGGCCGCCCAGGGATCGTGGGTATGGTTCGAAGATCGGCCCGTACGCGCATCCGGTGGACGGGTGGCTGGAGGCCGACCGGATGATGCCCCGCAAGCAGCGGCATACCGCGCAAAGGATCCACGACCGCCTGGTGACGGAGACGGATTACGACGGGGAGTGGCGGTACGTGAGGCGGTGGAGGCAGGCCAACCGGACGCCGTCGGACGGGTACGCGGAATTGGAGTGGGCTCCCGGGACCGCGCGGGTCGATTTCGGGGTGGCGCGGGCCGAGATCGCGGGCGAATGGGTCGAGGACCATTGTCTGGTGGTCACGTTCCCGCATTCGGACATGAGGTATGTGGCGAGCATGCCCGGGGAGAACGCGGAATGCCTGTGCCACGGGCTGCTTTCGGTGTTCGGGCATGTCGGCGGGGTGCCGCCCGTGCTCGTGCTTGGCAACGCCACCGGCGCGGGCCGCCGCGACGCGAAGGGGCATGTGACGCTCGCCACGGTGTTCGACGCGTTCCTTTCCCGCCACAGGATCGAGGCCAGGTTCCGCAACCCGTATTCCGGCAACGAGAAGGGCAACGTGGAGAACGCGGTCGGGTTCCTGCGCCGCAGCCTCATGGTCCCGCCCCTCGAGGCCGGGTCCCACGGGTGACCCGCCCGCGTCATGCTCGGACGCTGCGACGAGCCGACCCGGAGCCGATGCCATTACAAGCTGATGGACGTGCCCATCATGGAATGCTTCGGCGAGGACCGGAAGGCGTTGATGCCCCTGCCGTCCACGCGTTTCGACCCGATCCGGTGGGAAAGCAGGAAGGCAGGCAAATACGGCCGGATCGGCATCGGCTCCAACCGGTACCTCGCCGGCGGCGAGTGGCATGGCAGGCGACTCCCGGCCGCGGTCAGGTGGGACAGCGTGCGGATCACCGACCCCGAGTCGGGCGAAGTGGTCGCCGAATACCCCAGGCAGTACGGCAGGACTGCCGGCACGCTGCAGGATCCCGTGCCGGTGATGCCGATGTTCGCCGCCCGCCCGGGCTCATGGAGGGAGACGCCGATACGTCCGGATTTCCCCGAGGACGTGCGCGAATGGCTCGACCAGGCCGACAGGCAACGGTTGCGCGACAGCCTCAAGGCCATCGCCCAGGCCGCGGAAGCGGCGGGCTTCGACGACGCCATGCTCGCCGCGTCCGACTCGATCGGGTTGCGGCCCGATGCCGGGCCCGCGGACACGGACCTGGTCTCGCTCGCCCTGCGCCACCGGGACGGCGACTGGGACGAGGCAAGCGACCAGGGTCCCGACCTGACCGGCCACGACCGGTTCATCACCGGGACCGGGCCGGAAGGCAAGGAGGAGACGCGATGGGCAGGAGACCTGATCCCGGGATCCCCGAGACCAGGCGCCGCCGGGCCGGCACCATCGCCAAAAGCGAACGCGTCATGGCCATGAGCCGGCACCTGACCCTCACGCGCGGCGTCCTGGCCGAGCATATCGCCCAAGCCACACCCGCCCAACTCGACTTCATCGAGTCCTGGTTCGGGGCCGGGCCCGCCAGCCGGGGGCAATCCAAACGCGCGCGGCTGCTCAAGGCGGCCGGGTTCCCCCAACGCGAAGGGTCTTGACGGCCACGACCGGTCGAACCTCAGGATGCCGCCGGACCGGGGGCGCGTTCGGCTCGAGGGCCTGGAGTTCGTCGGCGAAAGCGAGGACCTCGTGCTCCACGGTCCGGTCGGCACCGGCAAGAGCCACCTCGCCGTCGCCCCGGGAAGGCTCGCATGCATGAACACCATGCCCGTCAGGTTCTTCACCGCCTCCGGCCTGCTCATGCGCCTGAGGCGCGCGAAACAGGAGAACCGGCTCGACGGGGAACTCGCGGCCATCGGCAAAGCCAGGCTCCTGACCATCGATGAATTCGGCCACATGCCCGTCGACGAGGAAGGCGGCAGGCTCCTGTTCCAGGTCATAGCCGACTCGTACGAGACCAGGAGCATCATCTACACCACGAACATCGAATTCAGCGGATGGGGCCGCGTGCTCGGCGACAAGAACATGGCCGCCGCGCTCATCGACCGCACCGTCCACCACGGCAGGCTCATCCGATTCGAGGGCAGATCCCACCGCAGCGAACACGCCCTCATGACCAGATAACCCAACCAACGACAAGCAGGAAACAGGCAGCGGACCCCACATGCCGAACATGCGGAAAACCCGCTGCCGAAACCGCGGAAAAACACTGCTCAAAATGCGGGCGGCAACTTGCCGAAACACATACGACGACGGGGGCGGCGAACGGCGATGGCGCCACCAGGACTTCGGCTGCTATGGGGTCGAGCTCATGGGCTTGGCGCCGCGCGTGGCGTGCGCGGAGCATGGGGTGGTGGTCGCCCAAGTGCCGTGGGCGGAGCCGGGCAGCCGGTTCACCAGGGATTTCGAGATGGAGCGCGCGTGGCTGACGGCGGTCGCCAGCCGGAAGACCGTGGGCGGATTCCTACGCATCGCGTGGAGGACCGCCGGTGACATCGCGCGCAGGGTCGCCGCCCGCTTGGGATCCTCGATGCCGTGCATGTTCGACGGTCTCACCGCGATAGGCGTGGACGAGACCAGCTACAGGAAGGGGCGCACGTACATAACCGTGGTCGTCGACCACAAGCGCAAACGGGTCGTCTGGGCGCACGACGGATACGGCAAGGAGGTCCTCGACCTGTTCTTCCGACAACTGACCGACGAGCAGCGCGCCTCCATCACGGCGGTCACCGGCGACGGCGCCAAATGGATCGACGCCAGCGTGAAGGAGCACCTGCCGAACGCCGAGCGCGTGCTCGACTCGTTCCACATCGTCTCCTGGATGACCGACACGCTCGACCAGGTCAGGAAACGGTTGTGGAACCAAGCCAGACGCGGCAACGACAAGACAGCCACGGAGACGATGAAAGGCCTGAAATACGCCGTGCCCCAAGAACCCCGGCGACCTGACCGAACGGCAATCCGGAGCTTGGAGACGCTCGGGGACACGGATCCCAAGGGCCAGCTCTACCGGTCATGGCAGTTGAAGGAACTTCTCAGGACGCTCCCGCGCCAACCCGTCGGACAAGCCGAAGCCGAATTGAAACGATGGATCTTCCGGGCTTCCCACAGCCGCATCCCCGAGATCGTCGAACTGTGCAGGAAGATCCGCAGACGCAGGGACGACATCCTCGGAACCATCGGACCCGGCTACTCCAACGCGCGTCTGGAAGCGTTCAACAACAAGATCAAGGTCACCATC
>OBJO01000852.1_pt1 | contig 12234 bp, 6 predicted proteins | sample 1481741 | NCBI WGS metagenome assembly OBJO01 (sample SAMN06140803, study PRJEB22556) | human gut metagenome | host: Homo sapiens | place: China: Beijing | collected 2014 | reverse complement strand
CGACCGGTGCCGGCAAGACCACGATGGTGAATCTGCTGATGCGTTTCTATGAGATTTCGGGCGGTTCGATTGCGATTGATGGTGTGGATACGAAGTCCGTGCCACGCTGGAACGTGCATGACCAGTTCTCCATGGTATTGCAGGATACGTGGGTGTTCCATGGAACAGTGCGTGAAAACATTGCGTATTCGAAGCCGGGCGTCACCGACAAGCAGATCGAGGACGCATGCAAGGCCGTGGGTCTGCATCACTACATCATGTCGCTGCCGAATGGCTATGACACAGTGCTTGACGACAAGGCCACGCTTTCGCAGGGTCAGAAGCAGTTGCTCACCATTGCGCGAGCCATGGTTGAGGATGCGCCGATTCTGATTCTCGACGAGGCCACCTCTTCGGTCGATACGCGTACGGAAGAGCTGATTCAGAAGGCCATGGACGCGCTGACCGTGGACCGTACGTCGTTCGTGATCGCGCATCGCCTGTCCACCATCCGCGATGCGGACATGATTTTGGTCATGAACCATGGCGACATCGTGGAAAGCGGCACGCATGAGGAGCTGCTCGCCAAAGGCGGTTTCTACGCCGACATTTACAACAGCCAGTTCGCCCTCACCGACTGATTCGCCGTTTTGGCTGGCTGATTCACAGGAGCCGCACGTCCCCAAAGGCGTGCGGTCTTTGTTTATTTCGGCTGGTATTCGGCTGTTATGCGGATCGCAGGAAGAGTTCGGCCGGGAAGTTGCGGCTGACTGCGATTTGGCGGGATTCGTCCAATGTTGCGTATGTGAAATCGAACGTGCGTTGCAGTTGTGCTACGTCGGAAACGAACAGGGCCGTGGCCAGGCCGTCCGCAACGGCGGTGGGGTAGTCGCGTGCAAGATTGAGCGTTGCGTTTGCTGGAACGTATGCCCAGCTGGCTTCGGTTTGTTGCGCGGGCAGTCCGTCGATGGCATTGAGCAGATGATGAATGGCGATTTGGGTGCGCTCGTTAACTGCCACGTTCCAATGGCGTCGGCTGGGTGCGCTTGCGCACAACGCTCCGTTCGCAATATGTGCGATTCCGATTACGTGGGACTGATCTTCCGGATCCTCAAGTGCGACGGAAATAGGCTGTTCCGTATGAATCAGCAAATCACCTCCCGCATCAATCACGAATTGTGACGACTGCAGCATGCGCCCGAGCAGATCGACGAGATAGCCTTTGCCGCAGGCGCCGAAATCCAACTGCACCGGCTCATGCGTTACCAATGTGGTTCCGTGGCGGATCACATCGCGTCCCCAAACGGCGCGTCCGCGCAATGCGCCCAAATGTTCGGGCGCATCTTGCGTAACCGTGAGACTCAGCGACGCATCGTATCCAAGTCGGATCAAATCCTCGCCGACGCACGGATCAATCGCGCCGGAAGTGGCGGAAAATAGCGCATCATACAGATCGAACAGCGGCGCGCACCAATCCGGAAAATCGAAACTTCCGCCATGCTCGGCCTTGCCGATCGCCGCAATCAGCGAATCATTGCGGAATCGAGATAGCACGTGTTCGTAATCCTCAATGAGCGATTCCATTGCGGGACGCACCTTGTCGTCGATCGGCGAATCCACGGAAATCACCATACCGGTGCCGAGCGCCCTATAAAACGCCATGACAAACGGCAAGCGTTGCGTCAAAGAATCCATGCCTCCGATGCTACACGCCCATTTCCTCCAGATACTGGGGAAATGGGACTTTCGCGATGGGGCGCATGGTACAGTTGCCGGCAGGGCGTCAACATGGAGGTTGATATGGGGAACGTCGAGAATGCAAGTGCAGCCACGCGCACAACAAAAACGGTGAAGAGCCTGCCGATGCCCAAAGTCTGGGCTTTCGCCGTCGGCCAATTCGGCTGGGCGCTACTTTCCGGCATTATTTCGAATTGGCTCGTCTACTTCTACCAGCCTGACAGCGAAACCATCTCGCAAGGGCAAACCGTGTTCGTACCGCAAGGTCTTGCCGTACTCGGCGTGGTGACCGTAGTCAGCGGCATCACCGCGTTCGCCCGCTTCTTCGACGCATTCGTGGATCCGGCCGTGGCAAGTCTTTCCGACCGTTGCACATCAAAATCCGGTCGTCGCATGCCGTTCCTCAAATTTGCGGCCCTTCCGCTCGCCCTCGTCACCGTGCTGGTGTTTTGGAGTCCAATCAACGATACGAGCTGGATCAACGGCGCGTTCCTGTTCGCCACGGTGATCGGCTACTATATCGCGCTCACGTTCTACTGCACGCCCTACAACGCGCTGATCGCCGAGCTTGGTCACGATTCCAAACAGCAGCTCACCATCTCCACCGCCATTTCGTTCACGTGGGTGGCCGGCACCGCCATTGCATACGTGGCACCGGTGATTTGGGCTGGTTTCGTGCCGGGCTTGGGGCGTGTGAACGCCATTCGTTTGACGTTCACCATCATGGCGGCCATCGCATTCGTGTGCATGCTGGTTCCGCCGCTCACCATCAAGGAACGCGATTACGTCAACTCGCAGCCCACGTCCGAATCGACCATCGAATCGTTGAAGCAGACGTTCGGCGACGGCGAATTCCGCAAGTTTGTCTGCTCCGACGTGGTCTATTGGGTTGCGATCACTACATTCCAGACTGGTTTGCCGTTCTTCGTGACAAGCCTGCTCAAACTTCCCGAGACCACGACCACCATCTATTTCGTGCTCATGACCGCAGTGTCGGTGCTGTTCTACATGCCGGTGAATGTATTGGCGAATCGTGTTGGCAAGAAGCGGATTCTGCTGGTCGCTTTCGTGATTTTCACATGTGCGTTCGCGTTTGCGGGCGCGCTTGGCTCCGGTCTGCTCGCTGCGATTCCGCCGATGGCGCAGGGCTTGATTCTCTCGATTGTCGGCGCGATTCCGATGGCCGCGTTCGGCATTCTTCCGCAGGCGATTGTTGCGAATATTGCCGACGCGAGCTCGAAAACGACCGGTCAGGATCGTCAGGGCATGTTCTATGCGGCTCGCACGTTTGCGATGAAGATGGGTCAGTCGGTGGCAATGCTGCTGTTTACCGGCGTGAGCACGATTGGCATGGCGTCGGGCGCCGGCTATCGCATTGCGGCTGTTTGCGCCGCGGTATTGTGCGGCATCGGCGGTGTGGTGTTCGCGTTCTACAACGAACGCAAGGTGCTTGACGTGCTCGAATCCTGATTCCGTCCATGCGCCCGCTGGCCTCACGATTTTGTTTTTCGTTGCTTTTTCGGAATCGTGAGGTCACCAGGGCGGAATCGACCGGTGCCGGCAAGACCACGATGGTGAATCTGCTGATGCGTTTCTATGAGATTTCGGGCGGTTCGATTGCGATTGATGGTGTGGATACGAAGTCCGTGCCACGCTGGAACGTGCATGACCAGTTCTCCATGGTATTGCAGGATACGTGGGTGTTCCATGGAACAGTGCGTGAAAACATTGCGTATTCGAAGCCGGGCGTCACCGACAAGCAGATCGAGGACGCATGCAAGGCCGTGGGTCTGCATCACTACATCATGTCGCTGCCGAATGGCTATGACACAGTGCTTGACGACAAGGCCACGCTTTCGCAGGGTCAGAAGCAGTTGCTCACCATTGCGCGAGCCATGGTTGAGGATGCGCCGATTCTGATTCTCGACGAGGCCACCTCTTCGGTCGATACGCGTACGGAAGAGCTGATTCAGAAGGCCATGGACGCGCTGACCGTGGACCGTACGTCGTTCGTGATCGCGCATCGCCTGTCCACCATCCGCGATGCGGACATGATTTTGGTCATGAACCATGGCGACATCGTGGAAAGCGGCACGCATGAGGAGCTGCTCGCCAAAGGCGGTTTCTACGCCGACATTTACAACAGCCAGTTCGCCCTCACCGACTGATTCGCCGTTTTGGCTGGCTGATTCACAGGAGCCGCACGTCCCCAAAGGCGTGCGGTCTTTGTTTATTTCGGCTGGTATTCGGCTGTTATGCGGATCGCAGGAAGAGTTCGGCCGGGAAGTTGCGGCTGACTGCGATTTGGCGGGATTCGTCCAATGTTGCGTATGTGAAATCGAACGTGCGTTGCAGTTGTGCTACGTCGGAAACGAACAGGGCCGTGGCCAGGCCGTCCGCAACGGCGGTGGGGTAGTCGCGTGCAAGATTGAGCGTTGCGTTTGCTGGAACGTATGCCCAGCTGGCTTCGGTTTGTTGCGCGGGCAGTCCGTCGATGGCATTGAGCAGATGATGAATGGCGATTTGGGTGCGCTCGTTAACTGCCACGTTCCAATGGCGTCGGCTGGGTGCGCTTGCGCACAACGCTCCGTTCGCAATATGTGCGATTCCGATTACGTGGGACTGATCTTCCGGATCCTCAAGTGCGACGGAAATAGGCTGTTCCGTATGAATCAGCAAATCACCTCCCGCATCAATCACGAATTGTGACGACTGCAGCATGCGCCCGAGCAGATCGACGAGATAGCCTTTGCCGCAGGCGCCGAAATCCAACTGCACCGGCTCATGCGTTACCAATGTGGTTCCGTGGCGGATCACATCGCGTCCCCAAACGGCGCGTCCGCGCAATGCGCCCAAATGTTCGGGCGCATCTTGCGTAACCGTGAGACTCAGCGACGCATCGTATCCAAGTCGGATCAAATCCTCGCCGACGCACGGATCAATCGCGCCGGAAGTGGCGGAAAATAGCGCATCATACAGATCGAACAGCGGCGCGCACCAATCCGGAAAATCGAAACTTCCGCCATGCTCGGCCTTGCCGATCGCCGCAATCAGCGAATCATTGCGGAATCGAGATAGCACGTGTTCGTAATCCTCAATGAGCGATTCCATTGCGGGACGCACCTTGTCGTCGATCGGCGAATCCACGGAAATCACCATACCGGTGCCGAGCGCCCTATAAAACGCCATGACAAACGGCAAGCGTTGCGTCAAAGAATCCATGCCTCCGATGCTACACGCCCATTTCCTCCAGATACTGGGGAAATGGGACTTTCGCGATGGGGCGCATGGTACAGTTGCCGGCAGGGCGTCAACATGGAGGTTGATATGGGGAACGTCGAGAATGCAAGTGCAGCCACGCGCACAACAAAAACGGTGAAGAGCCTGCCGATGCCCAAAGTCTGGGCTTTCGCCGTCGGCCAATTCGGCTGGGCGCTACTTTCCGGCATTATTTCGAATTGGCTCGTCTACTTCTACCAGCCTGACAGCGAAACCATCTCGCAAGGGCAAACCGTGTTCGTACCGCAAGGTCTTGCCGTACTCGGCGTGGTGACCGTAGTCAGCGGCATCACCGCGTTCGCCCGCTTCTTCGACGCATTCGTGGATCCGGCCGTGGCAAGTCTTTCCGACCGTTGCACATCAAAATCCGGTCGTCGCATGCCGTTCCTCAAATTTGCGGCCCTTCCGCTCGCCCTCGTCACCGTGCTGGTGTTTTGGAGTCCAATCAACGATACGAGCTGGATCAACGGCGCGTTCCTGTTCGCCACGGTGATCGGCTACTATATCGCGCTCACGTTCTACTGCACGCCCTACAACGCGCTGATCGCCGAGCTTGGTCACGATTCCAAACAGCAGCTCACCATCTCCACCGCCATTTCGTTCACGTGGGTGGCCGGCACCGCCATTGCATACGTGGCACCGGTGATTTGGGCTGGTTTCGTGCCGGGCTTGGGGCGTGTGAACGCCATTCGTTTGACGTTCACCATCATGGCGGCCATCGCATTCGTGTGCATGCTGGTTCCGCCGCTCACCATCAAGGAACGCGATTACGTCAACTCGCAGCCCACGTCCGAATCGACCATCGAATCGTTGAAGCAGACGTTCGGCGACGGCGAATTCCGCAAGTTTGTCTGCTCCGACGTGGTCTATTGGGTTGCGATCACTACATTCCAGACTGGTTTGCCGTTCTTCGTGACAAGCCTGCTCAAACTTCCCGAGACCACGACCACCATCTATTTCGTGCTCATGACCGCAGTGTCGGTGCTGTTCTACATGCCGGTGAATGTATTGGCGAATCGTGTTGGCAAGAAGCGGATTCTGCTGGTCGCTTTCGTGATTTTCACATGTGCGTTCGCGTTTGCGGGCGCGCTTGGCTCCGGTCTGCTCGCTGCGATTCCGCCGATGGCGCAGGGCTTGATTCTCTCGATTGTCGGCGCGATTCCGATGGCCGCGTTCGGCATTCTTCCGCAGGCGATTGTTGCGAATATTGCCGACGCGAGCTCGAAAACGACCGGTCAGGATCGTCAGGGCATGTTCTATGCGGCTCGCACGTTTGCGATGAAGATGGGTCAGTCGGTGGCAATGCTGCTGTTTACCGGCGTGAGCACGATTGGCATGGCGTCGGGCGCCGGCTATCGCATTGCGGCTGTTTGCGCCGCGGTATTGTGCGGCATCGGCGGTGTGGTGTTCGCGTTCTACAACGAACGCAAGGTGCTTGACGTGCTCGAATCCTGATTCCGTCCATGCGCCCGCTGGCCTCACGATTTTGTTTTTCGTTGCTTTTTCGGAATCGTGAGGTCACCAGGGCGGAATCGTGAGGTCAGAAAGTCCAGCTCCATCCCAAATCCCCCAATTCCCGAATCTTCCAATCGCACGAATATGCATGGAGAGGAACGGCGAAAGCGCCTCAAAAAATCACTATGTGAGACGACTCGCGCGGATTACAGAAAAGAAGAATGGCGGAATTCCGCCATTTTAAAGGTTTCTACAACAAAACTGCCAAAAAATCAAGACTGTTCTTTCGATTTTTTTCGTTTTATCTTGTGAAGTCGGTGCGCACTGTGTGTATGGCAAAGGTGGCGCACTCGTGAATCGGATTGTGAACGGCTGAGAGAGGAAGCGGTCTTATGTCATCCTGCGATACGCAGCGGGCTACAAGTGTGTCCGGTCGCCTTGTCGCGTTCATTGCGGCATTGATGATCGCGTTGACCACGCTTTTCGCGACTACCGCAGTTCCGCAGCCGGCAATTGCCGCCGATGACGGTCAAACGAATTTTGATTCCTGGACTGCCGCTGCGAAGAACATCGAAGACCAGCTTGCGGCTGCCGAAAAAGACTACAATGACGGCAATTACGGTCAGGCTGGCACCGATTTCCAGACTGCGCATTGGATCGGTTACGACGCATCCAACTTCTCGAAAGTCGTCAACGACACCATCAGTGCCGACAAGCAGAAGGAACTGCTGCGGCAATTCACCGATCTTGAAGGTCTTGCCTACCAGCAGGACCAAGGCGACGTCATCGCAGCCAAAATCGACGCGCTGACCGCCGAAATCAACGCAACCGCGCAAACGCTTGACGCGAACGCAGACCTCGCCAATCCTAAGGAATACGCGAAGCAGCGTGCCGCGCAAACCGCGGAAGAGCGCAAGAAGCTCGACGCGGCCAAGAAGAATTCATCCAAAGGCAAAGGCGACCGCACGTGGAGTGAGGTTGCCAGCGAAATGACCGTCATTCTCGATCAGGCATACGAGGCTGCCGCTGCCGGCAAGGGCGACGAAGGTGCCACGCTGGTCAACAACGCCTACTACCAGTACTACGAGAAGCTCGGCTTCGAAAAGAACGTGATGAACGTGATTTCCGGCGACCGTGTTTCGCAGGTCGAATACCAGTTCAAGATGACTCGTAAGACCATGCGCGATGGCGGTTCCGACAGGGAAATCAAGCAGCTCGTCGACGATTTGAAAAGCTGGCTTGTGAAAGACGCGGCCATCCTCGACGGTGGTGCGTCCGGCAATGTCAACGGCTTCACCAAACTCGTCACCAGCTCCGCCGGCCAGGCGTTCCTCATTCTGATCCGTGAGGGCCTCGAAGCGCTGCTGGTGGTGGCCGCAGTGATCGCCTACCTGGTGAAGTCCGGCAACAAGCGTTTCACCAAGTGGATCTACCTTGGTGTGGTCGCAGGTCTGGCCGGCTCCGGTCTGGTCGCCGTGCTTTTCACGTTCCTGTTCGGCGGTTCCGGCCCGATTCAGGAGATTTCCGAAGGCGTGTGCGCGCTGATCGCCACCCTCATGCTGCTGTGGACCAGCAACTGGATGCTCAACAAGAGCTCCGTAGAAGCGTGGAACAACTACATCAGGAATAAGACCGAAGCGGCTGTGGCCGGCGCGCAAAGCAAGGTCGAATCCGGCCAGGGCCTGGGCTTGGGCATGATCGCCTCGCTTGCCATGTTAAGCTTCCTCGCCGTGTTCCGTGAGGGTGCCGAAACGGTGATCTTCTACGAGTCCATCTACTCCATGAGCCAGGATGCGCACGGCATGTGGGTTGGCGGTCTGGCCGCCGCCGCGGTGCTGATCGTCATCTTCCTGATTCTGCGATTCACTTCGGTGAAGATTCCGATCGGCCCGTTCTTCCTCGTAACTTCGATTGTGATGGCCGCATTGGTTGTCATTTTCGCGGGTGGCGGCATCCACGCGCTCATCGAGGGTGATCTTATTGAAGGCACCTACTTGAGCACTGTGCCAACTAACGATTGGATCGGCTTGTATCCGTACGTCGAAACGATTACGGCGCAGGTGATTGCCGCGATCGCGGTGGTTGTGCTGTTCGTGGTCGGTTTCATCAAGAAACACAGGATGAAGTTGGCCGCGCAGGCGGAACAGGCTAAGTAGACGCCAATCAATAATCACAAGTAAAGATTTAGAGATTTCCATAAGTTTCCAACGTTCCTCAAGGAACCAAAGAAAAGGAAGAGAACACAATGAAGAATAAGAAGATCGCCGCCCTGCTGGGCATCCTGCTGACCGGCTCCATGGCTTTCTCCCTGTCCGCATGCGGCAACTCCAACGATTCAGCATCCGACGCCAAGTCCGACACCTCCACTTCGAACACCACCGACAGCTCCAGCGATTCCGGCGCTGACGACAGCTCCAATGCCGGCTTCGAAGAGATCCAGGTCGATGAGAAGCACTCCGATCAGGATGTTGACGCTCTGACCGTCAACGCCGTGTACTTCCAGCCGATCGATATGGAACCGTCCGGCATGGGCCTGAAGGCTGCCGACGCTTCCTTCCACTTGGAAGCCGACATTCACGCCAACGAGAAGGGCACCGAGCTCGGCTACGGCAAGGGCGACTTCGTGCCGGATCTGACCGTGAACTACGAGATCATCAACAACGCGAACAACGAGACCGTTGGTTCCGGTACCTTCATGCAGATGAACGCTTCCGACGGCCCGCACTACGGCGCCAACGTCAAGCTCGACGAGGCGGGTTCCTACAAGCTCGTGCTGAAGATCGAATCCCCGGAGAAGAAGGGTTGGATGCTGCACGTTGACCCGGAAACCGGCATTAAGGGCCGCTTCTGGACCGAGCCGCTCGAGGTCACTTTCCCGGAGTGGAACTACACCCCGCAGGAGTGGTGATCTGAAACGTGAGTTCCGGCACATGCCAAGCGAAACGGTTTGGATGTAAGCCTGAATTCATGTTGCGATTCAACTCGTGGTTAACGCCGTTCACGTATCGCGGAACGTATGCAAGTAGCGCGAATATGGGTACGGCGTTCGCGGTTGCCTGGATAGTCGTTCGACGCGCTCAAGGCCGTTTGGCCGAGTCTACGGGCGAACAACCATCCAAGCAACCGCTCTCTTGCGTTTGAGGGGATGCGCGTTTGGGAGATAACGCGCTTTTGGGGGAATCTTGGTAAGGGGGTTCCTTTTGTGTGCCGAATTCACTAGGCTTTGACAGGGATATATAACGAAAGGTGTGAGATGCTGACGCAGTACGTCACGGTGTTGCAGGGAACGCTGGCACCGGCTTTGCTGATTATGGCGCTGAACGTGATGCTCACGGTCGGTGAGGGGCGTGACAAGCCGTTGAGCGCGTACTGGCGTCTTGCGGGCTTCATTATCGGATTCGCGGGTGCCATTGCGTTCGCCGCGTTGCGTGCGTCCGCGGTGATCAATCAGCGTACGTTCGTCAATTACCCTACGTTGTGGTGTTGTGTGATTTTCGATATCGCGGTGTTCGTTATTGCGCTGTTCGCACGTCGCATCACTACGAATTGGCATGATCATCGCGCGTTGCTTGATATTGCGAATCTTATTGGCTCTCTTGCGATCGCCGCCACCACCTTCCGTGCATTGCCTGATGTTATTTTGCGACTTACGATTTTCGTGGAGCCGGGAGATCCGATCTTCACTTCGGATATGCTCCTTCGTGCGCTTGGTTTCGCGTTGGGTGTGGTCACTGCGATTGTTGCGGCGTTGATTTTCCGTACGATGCGTTCCACTGCGATTCGTTGGTCGTTCACTACGGCCGTGCTGCTGTTGATTGCGCTGCTGTTTGTCTCGCATTTCACTGATCTTGCGCAGATTCTGCAGTCCAAGCGCATTGTTCATTTCCCTACGGAAGCGTTCCTGGCGTTGGTGTGGTGCATTAATCATCAGCGTCATATGGTCATTGCCATGGTGCTGGTGTTCATCATTCCGGTGATTGCCAGCATTGTGATGGGCTTCAAAATCAAGCCGGAAGGTGCCAACGAGGCCATTGTGCGATCGCATATCGCGTTCCGTCGCCGTGCGAAGGCGGCCGGCGCATGGAGCCTTGTTGCGATGATCGGCATCACGTTCGCGCTCACGTATGGTGTGGCGCAAACGAAGAAGGTCATTACGCTGTCTCCGCCTGAGGATTATTCGCTGAGCGACGGCGTGGCCACCATCAAATTCAGCCAAATCAACGACGGTCACCTGCATCGCTTCCAATACAAGGCGAAAGACGGCACGGTGATGCGTTTCATCATCATCAAGAAGAATGGTGGAGCGTACGGTGTCGGTCTTGATGCTTGTGATAACTGCGGTGACGCGGGCTATTACGAGAAGGATGGCAAGATCATCTGCAAGAAGTGCGATGTCGCCATCAACCTCGCCACTATCGGATTCAAGGGCGGCTGCAATCCTGTGCCGTTCGATTATCAGGTTGAATCCGGCAAAATCGTAATTCAAACTTCGACGCTCGACGCATTGTCGACGCATTTCCAGTGAGCGGAAAGAGGTAGTCATGTTCTTTTTTCGAATGATTTTCCGCTCGTTCAGCAGGCAGTTCAAACGCAGACTGCTGATCGCGGTCACCGTGTGCCTGTCGGCCACGGTCAGCGTGGCCATGCTGGGTGTGGTGTTCGACGTTGGAGACAAGCTGAACGCGGAACTGTCGACGTACGGTTCCAACATCACCGTGCAGCCCAAGGCCGATGCCGTCGTCAACGACCTGTACAACACGGGGGGTGACGCGAATAGCAACGCTTCCGGCACTTCCGAATCCGATCCGACCACATTTTTGAAGGAATCGGACGCACCGAAGATCAAAACCATCTTCTGGGCGTTCAACATCACGAATTTTGCCCCCGAACTTAATATCCATGCTGACGTGAACTGCGCGTCCGAATCGGTGGATTCCAGCTCCTGCAAGGCTTCCGGCGTGCCGATCGTGGGCACATGGTTCGCGAAGACCCTGCATATGGATTCCGGTGAATCCACGGTGGCGGGCATGAACGGCATGCGTTCGTGGTGGAAGCTTGACGGCTCCTGGCCGAAAGACGATAGCGCGCAAGGCCTGATCGGCACCACGCTCGCATCCAAACTCGGCGTGACCAAGGGAGATACCGTAACCCTCTACAAAACCACCGCCGACGGCAGCCGCAACAAGCAGCGGATCGCCATCACCGGCATTTACGATTCCGGCGATAGCGACAACAATGCGATGTACATTCCGTCATCCACTGCGCAGGTGCTTGCGAATCTGCCTGATTCCATCGACAAGATTGAAGTCAAGGCTCTGACCACGCCAGACAATGATTTGGCCCGTAAGGCGTCGAAGAATCCGAATGCGCTCACGCAAGATGAGTGGGAAACATGGTATTGCACCGCGTACCCTTCGTCCATCGCCTATCAGATCGAAGAGGTTATTCCCGGTTCCGTAGCCAAGCAGGTGCGTCAGGTGGCCGCATTGCAGGGCGATGTGCTGCAGAAAACGCAGGCGGTGATGGTGCTGATGACCGTGCTTTCGCTGGTTGCGGCCGCTATTGCAGTGGCGAATCTGATGGCCGCCTCGATTGGTGAGCGCGGTTCCGAATTGGCGTTGCTGAAGGCGATTGGTGCCACCGATGGTGCGGTTTCTCGCCTGATGCTCGCTGAGACGGCTGTGATTTCGTTGATTGGTGCGATTGTCGGTGCGCTGTTGGGTTCCGGTGTTGCGCAGATCGTGGGACACGTGGTATTCGGTTCCGGCATTACGATGCGTCCGA
>OBJO01000849.1_pt1 | contig 12260 bp, 7 predicted proteins | sample 1481741 | NCBI WGS metagenome assembly OBJO01 (sample SAMN06140803, study PRJEB22556) | human gut metagenome | host: Homo sapiens | place: China: Beijing | collected 2014 | reverse complement strand
AGATAGACCGATCTTGGCAACTGCTTGTGGAACTGTGCCGGTTCTGCAGATGCCATATAATATTCATAAAGCTGTGCAATCTTCAGTTCAGACTCCACTGCCTTTTCATACCATTTGAAATACTTCTGTTCCGTACAGCTCCCTTTGATCAGAAGTGTACAGATGGAAGTCAGGATCATTGATTCCCCATACATCTCATAACACCGGACAAGAACCTCATACAAATGGGCATCAAAATATTTCATCTGACTCGCCAGATTTGCGGTATACAGTGCAAGTTCTTTGGTCATCAGCTTATATTTCACTGCAAATGCAAGCACCTGCACTTCAAAAGTCCCGAGCTTTTTCAGAGAGGAACTTTTCTCTCTGTAGCAGCGGAATGCCTGCAGATAGAACCAGATACTGTGGGATCGGTAATCCTCAAACTGCTTTTCAAGAACCCGCAGTCTTTCGCTGTAGATCTTATATTCTGAATCTACTTCCACCAGCATACACAAAATCTTCCAGCTTGAAGGATGCTTCATAAAGGATCTTGAAAGTTCCTCGGCAACCCGTCGCTGTCCGATCGAATCATTGCTCAGCAGTGTTGTCAGATACAGATAATAAGAACTCAACTCCACATCTTTGCCGATCGCAAAACGGTTATAATTGTACGACTCCAACAGCCATTTTGCTTCTTCCATCCGCTGTCCCAGCAGACAGATATGTGCATGAGCAAGCAGATAGAACTCATTATTGCCATCCCGTTCCCGCAGACGCGAAATTCTGCGAAGTGCATCTTCTGTCCAGGTATCCAGATCCACTCTGCCTCCCTCATACTGCAAAAAGCTCTTCAGAATCCCTGCAAACTCCCGGTCATTCTCCCGGTACTCCTCATCACGGCTGATATCTTTCTCAACCACAACTTCATAATTCAGGGTCTCGTATGGAGTTTCCAGGATGATCTGTCCGAAATTGCTTCCTTTATGAAGCTTGTCCATCGTAATAAAATATTCCAATCTGTAAGAATTTCCAATGAACTCTTCCGTCGTCAGATGTGTATGCTCCACTGAGAGGAAATCTCCCTCCGCCCGGACATCCACTTCGAGAAATCCCCAGGTATTTTTTTTGACGGTAAACGTCTCTTTCCGATCCTCGATCAGCGAGATAAATGCCCTGCTCTCCTCTTCCAGCGTCAGAAAGATCTTTTCTTTCTGCTTACAGCCTACAAGAAATTCCTCCAGTGCATGCTGATCCAGTTCCCATTTACGCATATTATCATAAAGTGCCTGGATTCTCTGATCCTCATACTTGAGGATTTCATAAAAATCCCTGGATCGGAACAGCTTGACTGCTTCAGCCGCATCCCGGTATGAAAGCTTTTTAAAGTCTTCCAGACTCTGGATCTTTCCATATCTGGTCATGACAAATGGTTTTTCAATAATTGCAGTAAATGCAATATCGTACTCACCACCATTGCAGACGATCGTGAACTTACCATGCTCGACATGTCCCGGAACAAGTCCCCTTCCGTCATATGTATAATAAATATTTACCGGATTTCCGTCAAAGCCCTGCTCCACACACTGGATTCTGTAAGAAGATGGATACACCAGGCCGCGGATCGTCCCCTCTCCTTCATTCTGCAGGGAAAAACTCCCCTGATACTTTTCTCCTTCCCCGACACGCATAATGATATGCGTCTCCGGAAATATAATCTCCGGCTGTGGGATATGAAAATCCCCTTTTGCAAATCGCTTGATCTTATTTTTCAAATCGGTCACCTACTCATAATACTTAATCTCTCTGCCATCGGGCAGATGGTATCGGATATCTTATCTGTCTCTGACTTCAGAGCAGAAAGACGCTACTATGAATTATATCATCATCCTGCAGTTTCTTGCAATGGGAGAACGCAAGAAAATAAAATCTGATTGTATACACGTATGCACTATATTTTCTTTTCATATTTCATACAGAAAATGGATCTGAATAATATTTTCTGATACCAGTTCATATCCCGCTCCGCAGCTTCAGAAAACCGGCTGTAAAATTTTCTCTGCCAGATCTGTTGTTCTTTTCTCTGCTCCTGACTTTGCTCTTCTTTTCTTCCAAAAAGTTCCTGCAACACCTGCCCGTACAACTTTTCCCATTGTTCTGCGGTAATCTCCGGAAACTTTTCTTTCAGAATCTCTAAAGTACTCTGTCCTGTCGGTTCTGCCATTTTGATTCCTTTGATCTTTGCCACCCGCAGTACGCAGCCATATAATTCTCCTGCAGTCATTTTCCCGACTCTTTTTTTCAGTGCAAGACATCTCTTTTTCCCCTGCAAATAAAAAACTGCAAGCATCAGTCCTGCGGCCAGTATTCCCCCAGCCGGTTTCAGCCAGCCTGCATTCTGGTATAAAATTCTTGCCAGTCTCCCTTTTGGCAGTTTCATTTCTTCCACGCTTTTTTGAATCTGTTCTATTCCGGCCGGCGGAGTCACTTCGACATTTTCCCAGTATCCGTCATCAAGGCACCATACCTGACACCAGGCATGTCCCATCGCTCCACTGATCTGTGCCTGATAAGTTCCGTCTTCCTGTTCTTCAAATGCACTCGCCGGAACTGCATATCCTTCCGCATATCTTGCCTCTTTTCCGGCAAGCCGGAATAATAAAGTTCCTGCTGATGCAAAATGGACACAGAAGCCCTTCCGGTTTTCAAAAAGAAAATATTCCACAAAATCTTTTCCTGCCGGTGTTGCACCAGGTTCTGTATCATAGACTGCAAGTTCCCATAAAGCTTCGCAGATCTTTTTTCGGATTGCCTCAATCTCTGACTTTGAATCTTTCCATTCCCCATCAATCCCACCTATCTCTTCGATATAATAGCGGGTCAGTTTTTGTAAGTCTGTGGGACAGGACAGATAATCTTCCATATGCTCCCACATTTCTTCTTCATCATCTTTACCGGAATGTTCAATATCTTTCCATGTATCATCCTCATAAAAGACTCCGTACCGTTCTGCCACATACACCGTTGATTCGGGTCTGTATGTGATCGTAACGCTTTTCGCCACAGAATCATCCGGAACAAAGCCCGTAATCTGATTCAGATTTCCTATTTCATCTTTTAGAATCGAATTTGCTGTTCCTGATTTGTCTGTCGTTCCTGATGCTCCTGTCGTTTCCAGTACAGGGAGCTTTCTTTTTAATCTGGCAGGATCGGTATCATCTGTGCTTTTGGCTTTTTGGGATTCTGCAGTACTTTTCGCTGCCTTCTGTGCTTCTTTTTTCTTTTCACTTTCTTCTTTTGCACGAACCGTTTTTTGTCCTGTCAGACGTTCTTTCGCATCAGCGATCGCTTCGTCCAGTCGTTCCCTGACTGTATTTCTGGCTGTCATATACCATCCATCTTTTTCTTCTTTTACCACATTCAACTGCTTTCCGCTGCCAAAAGCAACCAGTAGGAGAACCGCCAGACCGATACCGCCCCGGATCAGCCTTCGCAGTTCCATCCGGATCTGTACCATTTGGGTTATGTCACCCGAAGCAGTTCTGTCTGCCGCAATCATTCCGGTCAGCAAATACATTCCACCATTAAAAAGCAGGACTCCCATTTCGGTCATCGGAAATTCATCCACACACCCTGCACATACAAACGGCAGAATGATAAAGACTGCCGCTGCCCATCTTCCTTTTCCTTCATATAAAATTGCAATCAGAACAAGAAGGAATGGGAGCATCAGAACAAGAACTGAAATTGTATCCATTTCTATATTCTGATACAGATGCTCTGCATCACCGGCTGTCCCTTGCCGAAGTTGTCCGAACACCCTTCTGCCCATCCCGACACAGATGTCCCACTTATACCAGATTCCTGCTGCCGCTGCTCCCAGTCCGGCACCGATTCCGCCAACGCGGGACATTCCATATCCGGCAGAGAACAGCATAGATATCAGAAGCAGCCCCAATAAGATCACTTTTGTATCCATTTCTATGCGAAATATTTCTGACATTCCCCAGCCCCATGCTGCTGCCAAAGCAAATGCAGACATTCCATTCAACACAGTAATGTATCCAGTAAAATATCCGGTCTCATTGTTCTTCTTTCTGCTCTCCTGTGCAATCCGAATGGAAGTTTTCTTTTTCTCCATATATTTCTCCTTTTACACCGGATCAGATTCTGAGATGTTCAGCTTTCTGTCCGTTCTGCCAGAATCTTCCTGATGCATCAACCTCAATCACTGCTGCAAATTCCCTTCCACGAAAACATTCCATTCTGCATTCGTTCATCCAGTCAGTCCTTTTATATGGATGAATATCCAACAGATTCCAGGTCATATAACAGGCATCCTGCACTGTCTTCACACGCCACATTACAACCTTCCCGGTCAGATCATCATACCACGCAACTAAATGGATACATTTTTCTTCTGCCAGCGTAACTGATAAGGACGCTGCATTTTTTACCATTCCCGAGAAATCGTTCTTTTCCTTCTTCCCTTCAGGATAATCAATCCAGATCAGCACAACGCAGCCCAGGGGAAATCCTCTTTCCCGGATCATCAGCTTTCCCGCTCTTGCTGTCTGCTTCCAATGGATATCTTTGATATTATCCTGCTCTCTGTAAGAGCGGATCTGATACGTCTCCGATGCATCATCTCCTTTTCGATCCTGTGCATATTCTGTATCGTCTGCCTGAAATTCTCTTACCCTGCGGGTAATCTCCATCGGGATCAGTTCATACTCAGGGAAAATCTTTATGAGGGATCGTTCTTCTTTTTCCTCTGTTAGATAAAAAATCCGAAACCAGTCATATCTCCGAATGGATTCCACACTCACTTCAAGCACGCCACACTCCGTTGTCTCAAAATCACACCACACTGTCTCACTGCTTTCCGGTGCGAGGTTTCCCCTGCAGATTTTTACCGCCTTTTCTTCTCTGTTCCTGTCTGTCACCACAATCTTCACTTCATACTGGATTGCAAAATAACGACTCAGATTTTTTAAAAGAATCCCTGCACGGATTTCTTTTCCCTCTTCTCCCATTTCTGGCACTCTGTCCCTTTTTGTCCGCAAGGATTTTCTGGTCAGGGTGAGCCAGCTCAGAGATAAAATTGGATACAATATGGAGAGAATTAAAATTGCAGACAGCACTTCTGCATCATAGATCAGAAATGTATACAGAATTACCAGCATCGCTGCTCCATAGGCAATGCATCTTTTTATCATTTTTTCACCGCCTCTTCTGAAGACTTGGCTGTCGCACCTGCTCAACAATCCGCCGGATCAGTTCTTCTGTCCTGATATGTCCCACTTTTGCCTTCATATTCAATATGATCCTGTGGATCGCCACATCCTCAAATACATCCATAACATCTGCCGGGATCACATAATTTCTCCCCTGCAGATATGCCGCAGCCTTCGCCATCTTTGTCAGAGCAACTGTCCCACGTGTACTGATCCCCAGTTCTGTCCATTCATTCTCTCTTGTCGCCTTTGCAAGCTCAGCAATGTAACGATATATCCTTTCATGCACAAAGACTTCTCTCACTTCCTTCTGTAACAGTAACAGCACCGTCTGTTCCAAAATCGGAAAAACATTTTCCACAGCCTCTCCGCTCTGCGCTCTTCTGAGGATTTCGATCTCCTCTTCCACACTCGGATATCCCATCTTCACGCAGATCATAAACCGGTCCAACTGAGATTCCGGCAAAAGCTGCGTACCTGCAGATCCAACCGGGTTTTCCGTTGCGATCACGATAAAAGGATCTCCTGTCCGTCTTGTAACTCCATCAATCGTCACCTGCTTTTCTTCCATAACCTCCAGCAATGCCGACTGCGTCTTCGGTGAAGTACGGTTGATTTCATCTGCCAGAAGGATATTACACATAACCGCTCCCGGCTGATAGACAAACTGTCCGGTTTCTTTCTGATAAATGGAAAATCCGGTAAGGTCTGCCGGAAGAACATCCGGGGTAAACTGCACCCTGGTTTCTTTCAGACGCATCGCCCTGGAAAAAGCAAGTGCCATCGTTGTCTTTCCGGTTCCGGGAATATCTTCGATCAGGATATGTCCTCCTGCAAGGATCGCAGTCATGATCTTTTCCAGGATTTTTCGCTTTCCGACTACAGCCTTTTCCACTTCATCAATTACCTGCAAAGCCAGTTCTCTTCCTTCACTCATCTTCTTTTCCCCTTTGTCAATTCTGCTTTTATCGGTTCTCTTTCACATCTTTTTACTTTTTTGGCTTTTTTTCATTATACCACAGAAACGAAGACAAATGGGCATTTAAGTGTTATAATAAAAAAGTACATTTTCAATGTGCGACTATATTGAATCTCTACGAAGGAGGAATTCTTATGAAGTTAGTAATCACAATGAGCCGACGTTTTGGAACGGGAGCGAGTATTATTGCCTCAGAGCTTTCCGAAAGACTGGGTGTTCCGGTATACGATAAAGCCTATATCGAGGAAAAGCTCAACGATCATGAATATGAATCTGAGGCAGAAGCAATCCGCAAATTGGCAGAAAAGCCCTGTATCATCCTCGGACGCTGTGCTTCCGATATTCTTAAAGACCGTATGAACGTCCTGAATATTTTTGTATGTGCAGACAAAGAAGACCGCATCCTGCGTATCATGCAAAAAGATCATCTGGATCACGACAGTGCCAGAGAGAAAGTGGAAAAGACTGACGAAGAGAGAGCCGCCTACTATTATGACCATACCGGAAAGACCTGGGGCGATGTCAATGACTATCATATGATCCTTGACACTTCTGAACTTGGAGTTGAAAATTGTGCCGATATCCTGATGCATTATTTTGAGAAACTCGAATATATTTAATTTCCCTGGTATTCCTGCCGGGTTTGTGCAACAAAAAAGAATGTGCATCCGCACATTCTTTTTTGTTGTATTTATCTGAATCTGAGCTTTAACTGAAGCCCGGCTCCACTCCTTAATTGGAACCGGAATCTGCTCCTGCATCAGATCCTGCATCTGAACCTGAGTCAGAACCTGTATCTGATGTCTTTGAAGTCGTAATAGTAATACCCTGATCTTTGAAGTCAACCTTCTTCCATTCTTTCTTCACAACTTTGATCTTTGTATCTTCTTTCCAGCCCTTCAGTACCTCATCATATTTTTCCTGCTTACGCTCCGTTACGATGCTTGCCTTTTTGCTGTCTGTAGCCTCACGGTCAAGAAGACTTGTAAGCTTTGCTACATACAGTCCGTTGTCCGTCTCGATCACTTCTGTGACATCACCCTCATTTACAAGTGCATCTGCCGCTGCGATCAGATCACTGTTCGGGCTCGTACTCTCTGAATCAAAAGTTGCTGTCTGTGCTTCTACACCGGCTTCTGTTGCTGCTGTTCCGAAATCTACTCCGCCTTTTACACTGTCCACAAAATTCTGAGCGGTTGTCTTCAGTGTCTCTTTCTCGTCGTCCGAGAGAGTCGTGCTGTTGCCGGAATCATCCTTTGTCGTATATGAGAATAAGACATACTGCATACTCTTCTGAGCTGCCTCATCATCCGTGATATCATCTGCCGTCACCGTCTCAGTATCTTTGATCGCTGTATCCATCTTATTCTGGATCGTCAGCAATTCCAGAAGTTTCTCGATCGTATCCGTACTTCCTGATACAACATCTTTTACCTGATCCGTATTATCTTTTCCAAACTGCTCTGCTGCATCCTTGATCGCTTTCTTTTCATCATCACTCAGGGAAACATTATATTCTGATGCATGCTAGGAAAGCAGATACAGATTCTCAAGGCTTTCCATAATATTATCCTTCGTCTGCTCTTCGTAATCCTTTCCGTCGGATGCATCCTGTGACCACATTGCCTCCCCGGTCGTTCCCATCATTCCGGCATAATAAGTCTCATACTGCCCCTGCTGCAGTCTTGCATAGAAATTTGCCACTCCAAGCGTGATCTTTTCCTCTCCAACCGTTGCTACTGTTGCATCTTCTTTTATAGAACCACATCCGGTCACAGACATAGCTGCAATCGCTCCTGCAAGTGTCAGCACTGCAACTTTTTTCCCAAATCGTACCATAATTGCCTCCTCTTTCTCGCATTCTTAACTGTCTGCTGTTCTGCATTCCTTTAAGAATGCTGCTCCAGGTTTATTACCCGCATATATTTATACATTATAACTTATTTTCATATCAGGAACAAGTAATTTCACAAAATTTACATTTTCCTGCGGCTGCCCGTCACGGCACGATCCGCAATTCCCGGATATCCTCAAGAATCTTTCTCAGGAGCTGGATCGTATCTTCCCCGGTCTCTTTTCCGCTTCGTCCTTTTTTCTGATAGAAAAAGTAAGGTGGTTCTTCTGCTCTGAAGACTAATTTATTTCCATATCGCTGAAGCAGTCCCGGTATCTTCTGAGGATCTAATTTTGCCTTTTCATATAAGGTAAACTTAAAATCACTGCCTTTCTGCTCCACAGCAGTTACATAAGCTGCATGTGCCAGGCTCTTTAACGCCGCAATATGAAGAAGCTGCTGAACCTTTTTCGGAATATCTCCAAACCGGTCGATCAGTTCCTCCGTCATATCATCCATTTCTTCCTCCGTTGTGATCGCAGCAATTCTCTTGTAAATATCCAGTTTCTGATATTCATTTTTAATATAAGATTCAGGAATAAATGCATCAATATTCAGATCCATTGTTGTCGTGAACTGATCTTCTTCCTTCTCACCTTTCAGTTCTTTTACCGCTTCATTAAGCATCTTGCAGTACAGATCATATCCGACTGCCGCCATATGACCGCTCTGTGCCTCACCAAGCAAATTCCCCGCTCCTCGGATCTCAAGATCTCTCATTGCGATCTTGATCCCCGAACCAAGATCCGTAAACTCCCGGATCGCAGCCAGCCTTTTTTCTGCAACTTCTTTCAGAAGCTTATCTCTGCGGTACAAAAGGAATGCATATGCCATACGGCTTGATCTTCCTACCCGGCCACGCAACTGGTATAACTGGGACAGTCCGAACCGGTCTGCATCCTGGATGATCATCGTATTTGCATTTGCAATGTCCAGTCCGGTTTCTATGATCGTAGTGGATACAAGTACATCGATCTCCCCATTAATAAAATCATACATGATATCTTCCAGTTCCCGTTCACTCATCTGCCCATGTGCAAAAGATACACTTGCTCCCGGAACAAGCTTCTGAACCCTTCCGGCTACATCCGCAATATCTTCCACCCGGTTATATACATAATAAACCTGCCCGCCCCGGGAAAGCTCTCTCTCGATTGCTTCACGGATCATTTCATCATTAAATTCCATTACATAAGTCTGGATCGGCATACGATCCATCGGAGCTTCTTCCAGTACGCTCATATCCCTGATCCCGATCAGGCTCATATGCAGCGTCCGTGGGATCGGGGTGGCTGTCAACGTCAGCACATCGATATTTTCACGCATTTTTTTAATTTTTTCTTTATGCGTCACACCGAAACGCTGCTCCTCATCTATGATCAGCAGACCAAGGTCTTTATAAGTTACATCCTTTGACAAAACCCGGTGCGTCCCGATCACAATATCCACCAGTCCCTTTTTCAGATCTTCAATCGTCTTCTTCTGTTGTGCCGGTGTACGGAATCTGCACAACAGATCGATCCTGACCGGGAAATCTTTCAGACGCTGGATAAAGGTATTATAATGCTGCTGTGCAAGGATCGTAGTCGGGACAAGATAAACGACCTGCTTTCCATCCTGAACCGCTTTAAAGGCAGCCCGGATTGCTACTTCCGTCTTTCCATACCCTACATCTCCACAGATCAGGCGATCCATCACCTTTGTGCTTTCCATATCCTTTTTGGTATCTTCAATCGCCCGGAGCTGATCCTCAGTCTCTTCAAACGGGAACATTTCCTCAAACTCTTTCTGCCATACTGTATCCGGACTGTATACAAATCCTTCGGTCTGCTGTCTCACTGCATACAGTTCCACCAGATCCTGTGCAATCACCTGCACTGCCTTTTTTACCTGGCTCTTCGTCTTATTCCACTGAGGTGTTCCAAGTTTATTCAGCTTTGGCGGTTTCGCATCTGCCCCGGCATATTTCTGGATCAGATCCATCTGCGTTGCAAGAATATAAAGGATTCCTCCGTCTGCATAGGAAATTTTCATATAATCCCGGGTCACTTTGTCTACTTCTACTTTTTCAATTCCCTGATAGACTCCAAGTCCATAGTTCTCATGCACCACGTAGTCTCCCGGCTTCAGTTCTGCAAATTCCTGGATTTTCTGTCCTTCGTAAACTTTCCTGCGTCTTTTTTTCTTTCGTTTTCCAAAAATGTCCGACTCTGAGATCACCATAAATTTCAACATGGGATACTCATATCCCTCTGCCACGCATCCATAAACGACCATGATCTCTCCCGGTCTGACCGTCCGCACCATATCTTCACTGTAAAAACTGCTCAGGTCATAATCTCTCAGATCCTCCGCAAGACGCTTCGCTCTCGTCCTGGATCCTGAAACGAGAATTACCCGGTAGCCCTGCCGCTTCAGCTTTTTCAGATCCTGCGTGAGCATTTCAAAACTGTTATTATAAGGATTGACGCCGGCTGCCTGAATACTGTAGACATCACGCACTTTAAAACCACCACATCTTGTCTCCAGCGTGGTAAGACCGATCCCGTATCTGGTATTAAATTTTTCTATAATCTCCTTCGTCTGAAAGACCCGGATCTCATCTGCCTCTTCCGTCATCCCTGCATTTTTCCTGCTCTCAAAGCTGTGGAAATATTCTTTTTCTACCGCCTCCAGCGTCTCCTGCAATCTGACCGGTTCATCAAAGAAGAACAGACTTTTTTCTTTTGGAAAATACTCTGCAAACGAAACTGCCTGCTCTTCTTTTTCCACATTCTCCGTTGCCGGATAAATGACGACCTGCTCCATATTTTCCACGGATCTCTGGCTTTCCACATCAAAGCTTCTGATGGAATCAATTTCATCCCCCCACAGTTCGATCCTGACCGGAATCTCTTCTGTCAGCGGATAGACATCCAAGATCCCTCCTCTGACTGCAAACTGTCCCGGTCCCTCGATCTGGCTTTCCCGCTCATACCCAAGATGGACCAGCTCTTCCTGCAGTTTCTGAAAATCAATGACAGCCCCCGCTTCTATTTCAATACGGCTTTCCCACAATTTTTCTTTTGACGGAAGTCCATCTAAAAAAGCATCTGCCGTAGTGATCACCGTAACCGGCTCCCGGTTCTTCTTTTCTGTCAGTTTTTTCAGAACTTCCATTCTTTTTCCGGTCAGGGCAGCACCCTTGATATCCGCATGATAAAATAAAAGATCCTTTGCAGGATACAGAAAGGTATTCTCCTCCAGCATTTTGTATTCTTCATACGCCTGCTTTGCTTTTTCCTCACTGGAAAAAACGATGACTCTGTACTCAAAGCCATCGCCCAATGCATACATCAGATGCGTCTTCTGCGAACTGACGCAGCCCGCAATCTGAAGAATTCCTTCTGCCTTTCCCCTCTTTCGAACTATTTCCTGATAATCCGCCAGTTCTTCCAACGGTTCCAAAAAAGCCAGCATATCATTCTTCCTTCTTCTTACGATTATACTCGTTCATCGCACCACTGATATCGCCTGATACGATCATCTCTACCGCTTTGACCGCATCCTCATATCCTTCCTCCATCAGTTCCTGCTCTGCCTTTGAAAAATGCCCCAGGACATAATCTGCCAGATCATACTTCGGAGGCTTTTCTCCAACGCCCACTTTGATCCGCGGGAAAACCGGTCCGCCTACATGGGCGATAATATTTTTGATTCCGTTATGCCCTCCCGCACTGCCTTTCGCACGAATCCTCAATTTTCCTACATCCAGACTGATATCGTCATAGATCACGATCAGTTCTGTCTCAGGATCAACTTTATAATAATCCAGGATACTGCGGATACTCTCTCCGCTCAGATTCATATACGTCTGTGGCTTTGCAAGAATCACTTTCTGCCCTGCGATCATTCCCTTCCCGATCAAAGCCCGGTGCTTCTTTACATCTACATCTATATTATATCTCGCAGCCAGTCTGTCTATTACATCAAATCCGACATTATGCCTTGTCCCTTCATACTCCCTGGTCGGATTCCCCAGTCCTGCAATAATAAACATCTTCACGACTCCTTTCTACTTTTGAAAACGTTGCTATTTATTTTACTCCATCCACAGATATTTGTCACGTATAAATCTCTTTTCCACGTCATACAATGATAGAAAGAACTTGCTGTTCCCCTAACTGCCGGG
>OBJO01000847.1_pt1 | contig 12273 bp, 10 predicted proteins | sample 1481741 | NCBI WGS metagenome assembly OBJO01 (sample SAMN06140803, study PRJEB22556) | human gut metagenome | host: Homo sapiens | place: China: Beijing | collected 2014 | reverse complement strand
GGCGGATGCAAGGCAGAAACTGGAAAACGCGCAGGCACAGATCGATAGTGGGAAAGTGCAGTTGGAGAACTCCAAAGCGGAGGTTGCCGCAACAGAGCAGACCTTGGCACAGAAGCAGACAGAAGTTCAGAACGGAACAGCGGCGCTTGATCAGGGAATTGTGCAGTTGAATCAGCAGATTGAACAATTAAATGCGGTGAAAGCGCAGTATGAGGCTTTGAAAGAAAGCGGAATGACAGACGAAGAAACGCTTGCGGCGTTGGAGCAGATGAGCATGCAGATCCAGATCGGAGACGCAGCTGTGGTCGAGGCACAGGCGCAGATCGATCAGACGAGAGCTCAGCTTCAATATGCGCAAGGGCAGATTGATAACGGGTATGCACAGCTTGAGGCGGCAAGGCAGCAGATCGCAGGCGCGGAAGCCGGGATCATATCCGGCGAGCAGGAGATTGCTTCCGGATGGGAAGAGTATTATGCAGGTGAAGCAGAGGCAAACGCCGAGATCGCCGAAGGCGAGCAAAAGATAGCGGAAGCGCAGGCAGAGCTGGCTGATGCGAAAGCGGAAGTTGCAGAACTGGAAAAGCCGAAATGGTACATTTATGACCGAAATGACCTTCCGGATTATTCGGGATACGGTGATAATGCGGACCGAATGAAAGCGATCGGCGAAGTGTTCCCGGTGATATTTTTCCTAGTGGCGGCACTGATCAGTCTTACGACGATGACCCGTATGGTAGAAGAGCAGAGGACTCAGATCGGAACATTAAAAGCGCTTGGATACGCGAGACATTCGATAGCAGGGAAATATTTGGGATATGCGTTTCTGGCGACCCTTCTTGGAAGCGCGGCCGGTATTTTTACCGGGGAGAAGATATTTCCGTATATTATCATCAATGCATACGGGATAATGTATAAACACATGAATGAACTGCTTATACCGTATAATGTGATGTACGGGATAGGAGCGGCGGGAACGGCGCTGTTTTGTACATTGGCGGCGACGATACTGGCATGTTATAAGGAACTGCGCGAACAGGCGGCCCAACTGATGCGTCCGCCGACGCCGAAGCAGGGTCAGAGAGTCGTTTTTGAGAAGATTACATTTTTGTGGAAGCGGCTGAATTTTTCCTGGAAAGCAAGCGTGCGTAATCTTGTCAGATATAAGAAACGGTTTTTTATGACGATTTTCGGCATCGGAGGATGTATGGGACTGATGATCGTAGGGTTCGGTTTGAAAGATTCGATCTTTGCGGTTGTCGATATTCAGTACGGCGAGATTCAGCGATATGACGGAACGGTCATTATGGCGGAAGGCGCTTCGGAAAAAGAAAAAGGTGAAGTCGCGCAGATGCTTGGAAAAGAAACAGAAGTAGACGATGCGATGGAAGGCATACTGACTCAGATTACAATCGGAAACGGAAGTAAATGGCACGATGTCTATCTGGATGTGCCGAAAGATAAAAAGCAATTCCCGGAGTTTGTGACTTTGAAAGAAAGGACGACGGATAGAAGATATTCTCTGGATGAAAAAGAAGTTGTTTTGACAGAAAAAATCGCGAAGGAACTGGAAGTACAGGCAGGAGACATGATTACGATCCGTGATGAAGAGAAAGGAGATCTCAAGGTCAAGATCAAAGCTGTCTGCGAAAATTATATGGGACATTACCTGTACATGACGGCAGATGCGTATGAGGCTGTTTATAACGAAAAACCGGAGTACAATGCCGTTTTCTATAAGACGGTTTCAGGAACGACAAAAGAAGCGCAAAGTGTCGGCGAAGATATTCTTCAGCTTCCGGGAGCGTTGAGTGTGAGCTATACGACTGATTTGAAACAACAGGTAGACGATATGTTGGGAGCGCTTGACATTGTGATCGTTGTTCTGACAATATCGGCAGGAATGCTGGCATTTGTCGTTTTGTATAATCTGAACAACATTAATATTACAGAGCGAAAGAGAGAACTGGCAACGCTGAAAGTTTTAGGATTTTATCCGAATGAAGTTTCGGCGTATGTATATCGGGAAAATATCGTACTTACGGTTTTAGGCGCTCTTTTCGGCGTCGCTCTCGGAAAGATACTTCATCGCTTTATCATTGTCACTGTCGAGATAGATACGGTTATGTTTGGCAGAAATATCGATATGAGCAGTTTTGTATACAGTTTTCTTTTGACGGTTGCGTTCTCTATGATCGTAAACGGAGCGATGTATTTTAAACTTAAAAAGATCAATATGGTCGAATCACTGAAAAGTGTGGAATAAAAACCTAAAAAGCATTTTGTCAAGGCTGTGCGTTGAAGCGATTCCGGATCGTCCTCACCGCGCAGCTTTATATTATCGGCAATGAGCGGTCTGTTAAGGCAGCGTTAAGAAAGTGTTAAGAAAATGTAGGGAAAGGGTAAAATGGAATTGACATACCGGTTGGCGGATGTTAATTTAAAAAAGCGCGTCGAAGCAGACGTGTGTATAAAGAAAAACAGAATATAGAAAAAATAAGACGATTTACAAAAGGAGAAAAATGGAATGGGAATAACAGACGTACTTGCTTTGCCGCCGCTTCCGCTTTCCCGTTTTCCAGCTTCGTCTGTGCATCTGTTACTTCGGCTTCCGCCTCCGCAATTTTCCCGTTCGCCTCATCGACAATTTCCGTATACCGGGCTTTTTGTCTCTGCTCCTTGATCTTCTCAATATTTTCTTTTGCTTTCGCGACCGTATCTTCATATTCCGAAGTAAATGCCGTCAATTCTTTTGCTCCTGCCGCCTGAATACAAATCTCTGTATAGACGTCCATTGCAAAGCTTTCTTCCTGTACATATACAAACGCCCGCACACTTCCGTTTCCGATTGTCGTACTGCCCCGCTGAAAAGCAATATACTCCGGACTGCTCACTGTACCTGTGATCCGAAACGTATCCGTTTTCAAAGAATCTGTAACCTCGGCATCCGTACCGCTTGAAAACGTGATCGTATCTCCGATCTTCAGTTTGCTTTTTTCCATGTAATCCACATCAACGACACATTCATTTTCCTTATTCGGAAGCCTGCCGTCCTCAAGCTGTATCTCATTCATCGTCGGAAGCATAGACATGACATGAACAACGATTTGATTATCACCGTCTGCCAAAAGAGCGTCCACAGAATACCGGCCTTCCACATGCCCGATCCCTTCTGCTTTTGAAGCCGCCTTTACGTCATCTTCCGTCAATCCCATCGTACTGATGATCCTAAGATCCATCATATTCTTATTATCAAAATACGCGTCTCCCGAATAACGCATATCCGGCTCCGAGGCACGTATTCCCGAAAAGAAGGCACATCCGATCGCAACGATGAAAAAGATGGAAAGGAAACGCCCGAGGCTGCGTCTGATCTCCATATAAAAATCTTTTCTCAGCGCACGTTTTTTCATTCACACCGCCTGCCATTTCCATTTCTTATTTTTATCCGAACTACCACTCGATCTCATCGATCGACATCGGGTTTTCATTTGTTTCCATATGAGACACCTGCCCGTTCTTAATATGAATCAATCTGTCTGCCATAGGTGCAAGAGCCTGATTATGGGTAATCACGATCACTGTCATCCCCCGTTCCCGGCACATGTTTTGTAAAAGCTTCAAAATTGCCTTTCCCGTATTATAATCAAGCGCTCCTGTCGGCTCGTCGCAAAGGAGCAGCTTCGGGTTCTTCGCAAGAGCGCGGGCAATCGAAACACGCTGCTGCTCGCCTCCGGAAAGCTGCGCCGGAAAATTATCCAATCTGTCGCCAAGCCCTACATCTTCCAATACCTTTTTTGCATCAAGAGGATCTTTACATATCTGAAGCGCAAGCTCTACATTTTCAAGCGCGGTCAGATTCGGGATCAGATTGTAAAACTGAAATACGAATCCGATATCATCCCTGCGGTATCCGGTCAACTGTCGGGAATCATACGCCGTAATATCTTTTCCGTCCACTGTCAGCGTTCCGCCTGTCGCGGTATCCATGCCGCCTAAAATATTAAGCACCGTCGTTTTTCCCGCGCCGCTTGGTCCGACAATTACAACAAACTCTCCTTTTTTGATAGAGAAATTAATATTGTCTGCTGCCCGGATCTCCACTTCTCCCATATGATAAACTTTCGTGATATCCTTTAATTTGACAAATTCCTCCATCCTGTCACCTCTTTCATCCCATATGTTTTCCTCATTCGATTTTCATCGCACGCTATTTAATTTTGCCGAATATCTAAATAATACAAGCCCAACTAAAAACATCACGGAAAGTGCGCTGACAGCAATATTGATGCTCCCCGTCATCTGACTGATAAAAGATACGAGCGCCGTTCCGATAACCGATGCGCCTTTGCCGCAAATGTCATAAATGCCGAAATATTCTCCCGACTTCTCCGCCGGTATGATCTTCGCAAAATATGATCTTGAAAGCGCCTGTATCGTTCCCTGGAACATTCCCACAAGAACTGCGAGCATCCAGAAATCAAACTGAGTATCCAGCCAATATGCATACACTGCAATTCCAAAATATGCCATGATACAGACAGTAATGATCTTCTCCGGAGAAACTTTCTTTACGATCCTTCCGAAAATAAGTACAGACGGAAACGCAACGATCTGTGTCACAAGAAGGGCGAGCAAAAGTCCCGTGCTGTCCAATCCAAGAGCCTGTCCGTACGCTGTCGCCATATCAATAACGGTATACACACCGTCAATATAAAAGAAAAACGCAAGTAAAAATACAAAAATATGCTTTTCCTTAACCAACTCCGCAAAAGTTTTCCCAAGCCGCTTAAAACTGTCTTTTACAACATGTCCGTTTACTTCGGCAAAATATTTCTGTCTGTAAGAGCGAAGAAGCGGTACAGACGATAACAGCCACCAAAGCGCAGTAATAATAAACGCAATGATCATCGCAGTCTGCATTCCGATCCCCAACGGTTTTGCTCCGAGCACAACGCCGAGACATGCCACAAACGGAATACAGCTTCCGATATATCCCCACGCATAGCCGTGAGACGAAACTGCGTCCATCCGTTCCGGGTCGGTCACATCAGTAAGCATCGCGTCATAAAAAATCAGACTTGCCGAATATCCGGTCTTTGCCAGTACAAAAATACCTAAAAACCAAATCCACGATGACAGAAACCCTAACAAAATACATCCGAAAACACCTACTCCCATCGCAACAAAAAACACTGTTTTCTTAAAATTTTTCGTATCCGCAATCGCTCCGAGCGTCGGCCCTAAAACCGCCACAAGAAGCGTGCACACAGAAGTTGCATATCCCCAGTACGCCAGATAATCTACGTCCGATATACCGGCGTTTCCCGCAAGATAATTAAAATAAATCGGAAATATGGTCGATACCATCATTGTAAACGCCGAATTTCCCACATCATAAAGAACCCACTTTTTTTCCAAAGAAGTCAGTTTAAATTTCATCGCCTTGTCTCCCTTTCCCTCATTCTGCCATCGCCAGCCCCGAACCGCATGACGGCTGTACCGCATCCTTTCCACATCTGCCCGGTCTTCGGCTCATGTTTTGCTTTAGCTTATCGCCTGTTTATAAAGGCAGATCTTTCCATCCCTCACCTGCGCCGAACGTTCTTGTAAAACGTTCCGGAATTTCGTCTCCCTCAAACAAAACTTTCTGGTAACGGATGATCAGTCCCGCCGCCAGCGGAACTGCCCCGGCAAACAGCCTTTTTAAAAGACGGCAGTACTCTTTACACGCCGGATTCGGTTCAAGACTCATAACCATCCCATGCAGAGAATCATACTGCCCTGATAGCCGCATTCCGCCGAAAAGGATCTTCCTTTTTACCGCGCCGGGCGCCAGCAAAAGCTTATGATACATAATCATCCCTTTCAAAGCTTTTTGTACCGTCTCTGCTGTCAGATCTTCAAAAAACGGCGCTATGACCGCCCCGTTCTCCTTCGTCGGACGGATATGCTTTGTGGCAAGATAACGCACAGGATTAATATAATCTTCCTTTAAGAGAAGCCGGTCAAACTCCATCTCGATCTCCGAATGGCTGATTCCGCTTTCATGGATCATCTTCTCAACATACGGATGGCACTCACTGTCTAAAGCAAAATGACAGATGACACCGTAAATATATGCTCTTGCCGCTGCCGGATCTTCCGCTTTTTTCACAGTTTCCGCAGCGTGGCGGAAAAACAGATCCGCCGGCTTATCATGAAGGTCATATCCCTGACCGTTCACTGTATTTCTCTTCATCGGATGATAATAAAAAAGAATATCAGGACCATGAAGTCCGATATCAAATAATTCTCTGTGATTCTCAACTGTGCTGCGAAGCGGCCTCGGAAGCGCGCTGATCACTTCTTTTCCAAATTTGTAATGTGCATATGTCGTAGGCATAAATCTTCCTCTTTTCACGTACTTTTTCTTTTAATTTTATTATCACATATTCAAGACAAAAAATCCAGAATTACACTCCGTTTGATATGTTAAATTTTTGCAAACTTCTCGTTCGATATCCGATATTTTGTATCACTTTTACAACCCCGCGCAGATCTTTTCCCTTGTAAAATCAATAAAAAGTGCAGAAAATGAGACATTTTCAAGCGCACCGTTCTCAGAAAGGAATATACTTATGCCGAAACCAAGAACATCTACCGGAGAAAAAAATCTGATCAGTAAAAGACTCATCAAACTTCGAGAGAAGCATAATATGTCGCAGCGGCTTTTAGCTTATCAGCTTCAATTAAACGGCTATGATATGGATAAAAACGTCATTACAAGAATCGAAACAAATAAACGCTATGTCACAGATGTGGAGCTAAAAGCACTCTCTGAGATTTTCCACGTTTCATACGATTATCTCATCGACGGAAAAGAAGACGAGATATAATATTCGATACTTCCGCCTTGCTTCCCGCGGAGAATCTTATAAATCCATTGCCGAAATATGCGGCATTACCGCTGAAAATGCAAAAGAGATTCTGGAGTAGGCATCCGCCTGTTCCAACTCATTATTGTGCCGCGCCGACTCATCTTTTGCTTGCCCGGCTTCGTATTTTCATCACCGCTTTTACTGCCCATACGGCACACCGTCTCGGAAACAGCGGACTGCACCATAACTTTACGTATTGTTTATATTTTTTATTTTTTTCACAATCTATATACTGATTCCCTCTGTAAAATCCGGTCAGCGCAGCCAGAATCTGCTCCGGCTGCACGCCATATTCTTTCCGATACTGATTATCTCCGCAAAGAACGTAACTATTATGATCCGAATTTTCCATCACTCTGTGCAATACATAAGCGCCGTTCTCTCTTCGATACAAGATTACTTGATGACGACAAACCTCTTCTTTTACAGGTTCTAAGATCAATACGTCCTTTTTCGGGCGGATACATGGCAGCATGCTGTTTCCCTCAGCCGTAAGAACCAGCTTCCCCTGCTCTTTCAGGATTTCTTCTAATCCACGGCTTTTCAAATTCTTATCTTCCCTGCCTTCTTCCTTTTTACCCTCTTGTTTACTTTCCTGTTTATCTTCTTTTTTACTATCCTCACATTTTTCTGTTTTAAATTCACTCATTTGTTTCTTCCAATATTTCCGCATTTCGCAGTTGTTGTAAAAAGCGGTCCAAATCATCGGCCGCAACGCTTTCATCAACTTCGTATTTTTCTGCCATTGCCTGTAAAACCTGTTCCTTCGTCGTTTCCTTTCGGCACTGTTCCCACAAAAATGCGCCTGTATCATTTAACCGGATCATCCCGTGAAATACTTTTCCCGCTTCACCGACCGGAACTACGACATGATCTCCTGCCACCTTGCGAAGCAAAAAACCTTCTTTTATTTTTATCTTCATTTTTCTTCTCCTTTCATACAAAAATATGCCGTCTTAGCCGCTTCTTCTTCCATAGTACACTCCATTTTGTAAACCGGAACAGACTGTAAAAAACGATCTAAAAAAGAGAGCAGCAAATTCGTCTCTTCTTCATCTCCGTAAAATAATGTCTGCGGCAATATCAGAGGAAGAGCTTCCCCCGAAGTAATCTTCTGTATTTTATTTGTTTTTCCTCTATGCAGCATACAAAGTCCTTGTATCGGCGCTTTGCGATTCTCATTTTTATCGGTTTTCCCGCTGAACGGAGTCCCGCATGCATAAAATACGCCGTTTTGCAGACAAACTGCGGGCTTGTCATCGTTAATGATCCGAATCGGTTCTCCTTTGAACGTCTGCCGCCAAAGCTGCGCATGCGTAGATTTCCCTGTTCCGCTCGGAGCCGAAAAAAGATAGGCTTTTCCCTCTTTTTCTACTGCCGAAGCATGGATCATAAACCCTTGATGTTTTAACAGTTTCATATAAAATTCAGCTCCGGCACAACTATATTCACACTCTTCTATAGACAGGTGCGGATATTGCTTTCTCAGTTTTTCATAATCTTCTTTCGTACCGTCAAGCGTTATATCAGGCTGCCCCTCTGTATCCGACCGATACGTCTCCATACGCCGCCGAAGCAGACCGTAAAGCGGTTCATAAGATACAACACATCCTGCAAATTCATAAATCCCCACTGTACTTCCTCCCGAATCACAAATCTAATCTGTCCTTTTTCCGAGAAAACTCCCTCTATTTTTTCACTTCTTGTTTTTCAAGCGCTTCATCACGCTGTTTTGTTAACTGTTCGATTTCTTCCAGACACTTCTGTTCGTATTCCGAATATTTCTGACGACGCTGTTCTATTCTGTTCGCTCTGTCTTCTAAAGTTCCTTCATAACATGTAACGCTTCCGACTACAAGATCACTTTCACTTTGTTTTTGTAAGAGCAGATCAAGTATTTCCTCAAAATGCTCCAGCGAAGCCTCGCCTGCAATCTCCATCTGCCGTTCCAAACTAAAATCCGATAAAACAACTACGCTTCTCGCTTCTATGACCTGATCCAAAATATTTTCGATCGTTTCCATATCTTCACGCATGGAAATATTCTGGCATTCTTCTATCTCCATATTGTAATCTGTATTTTTTCCATGCTTCAAAGAAGATGCATCTTTCGCAAAAGCCACCCCGATCTTAAAATCCATTTCTTTAAAATTCGGATATAAAATCTTGCTTCCTCTTCCATATTCCTTACCGTTAAAAAAATAGGCGCCCGCAATCTTTCCCGTACTTTCTTCGTATTGTTTGACAGTACTTTTCAGCATTTCTATATAAGCGTCTTTCTCCTCCCCGATCTCACCTCCAAAAGCGAAATCCCAGCCTTGCTGTCCTAAATACGTCACTGTTTCCTGATGATGCTCCGCTGTGTTTTTCAAAACAAGAGTGGCCTGTATCCCTCTGCCTTCAAGAGCCGGAACGATCCGATCCATCAGTTCCTGATCTTCCTCTGAAAATGCAAGAATTACGTTCGCCGGTTTCTCAATATCATTCACTTCTGCTTTTTTATTTTCCATGTCATTGCGTATCTCTCGGATCTTTTTATCATACTCCTTGTACGTTTCCTGCAACCCGTTTAAGCTCTCCATCTGCTTTTTTTCCCCGTATCTCCAATAGAAAAGCAGACCGAAAAGTCCGATTGCCAAAACAAATACGAGCAAAATCTGTATTTTCTTATTTCTCATAACGCTCCTTAAGTAATCCTGTTATCACTGTGTCTAAAATCTCATTTTGTATTTTATCAAAAATTCTCCGAAACGTCTTCTAAACCGCATCTTTCAAAAAACTGACACCGTTCTTTTTGCTCCTGATCTTCAACACGGTCAAAAGTTTTTGCTCTTTCAATATGATATCCTATATTTCCCCTGCTTGCTGTCAATGCTCTTTTATATCTAACCAACCACGCAGCCGGAAGCAAAATCGGTGTTTTCAGCCACGGACAAGATGTCTTCATCACCTCATAAGACGGAAAGACCAACTGTTTTACAAACTTGTTCTTTGATTCATACAGCACAGTTCCGTTCCTGCGCGCTGTTTCCCTGCTGCCGAAAATACCGCCTGACAAAGCATAGTTTTCCAGTTCATCCGATACTTCCGTTCTCACAGTTTTCTCATCATCCGAAAACCAAAGCTGTGCCAAAGACCTGATATTCTCCTCAAACTTCTGAAGTTTCAAAGCTTTGAGCTGCCGCTGCACATATGCTTTATCCATTCGTGGCGTTTCCGACAAAATATAAATATCAAGAACCATTCGGATTCCGATGCCGCCTCTCACAAAATGCTCGGCAAGATGGCACACCGAATGCAAGTAATGATCTTCCAAACTCATTTCATATATATACTGTTTCCCTTTTGCATGAATTGCCCGCTCCCAAATATCAGCAAAATAGTCGTATGCATTGGTCAGTCTGAACAGAACATCTCTGTGCATTTCAATCGTTACGCCGTCTTTTTCATATTCGTCATGCTTGATGTTATATCCCCCGAACTTGTATCCGGCATCCTGCATAACCTGTTTTAATTTCTTTGTCTGATCTTCTTTATATAAAATATCCAGATCTCCCATCGTACGAAATTCCGGGTACGGATAAAACTGCTTTGTCCGTATTCCTTTCAATGGCATACAATAAATCCCGTTTTTTTCAAACAACTCAAACAACGTCTCTGCCGCATACGCCTGCTGCGCGTCTTTGTATGCATAATCTTTCAAATAAAAAAACAGTTTTTCCCGATACGGTTCCTCCATAAATACAGGACATTCCTGCAAAAACGGTAAGACTCCGTGTACTCTTGCACACTTTATCACACGTTCGATTTCCTCTTTTGAAATCTGCATCGACCACTCGGACTTGTTTTTCCCCGCCAGTACATCTCTGATGATTTCAATTAATCTTTTTTCTTCTTTCTTCAAAACAATCTCCTTTGCGGCAGTCAAAAATATATTCACCTGAAATATTTATGGACAAAAGTATCCTTTTCAATTTCAAACTTTTCCTTTTTACCGATACATTCAAACTTCGATTTCTCAACGGACTGCACAAAATCAGCAAACTCGTCCTGCAGTTGTCTTTTCGGAACAGGTACTACGATTTTCTTCATAGCGTCATTCATCAGCTTATTATTTCCCACACGACTTACAAACTTATAAGCGATCCGATTCAACAAATATGCCAGATATCTCATATTTACCTTATCGTTTTTTGCTTTCAGTGTTCCACATACATTTGTACAGTTGAATTTTCCGTTTCTGTAAAAAACAGTTCCTGCTTTCGCGCCGTCAGTCGTCCACGTAATATACTCTCCGTCAAAATCAAACGTATCAATAGATCCGAATATACCGTCGTTTGTTGTCTGAGAAGAATATACCGGATATGGACCTTTATGATTTTCTATATACTGCTGATTGATCACTCTGCCTCTTCCGTCAATACATAAATCCTCTACGGAATACCCTTCATACTTTGAAAATACTCCATCGGAAATAAACTCCTCCAAATGAAATATTTGATCAAATTTTGTCCTGATACTATTCTCGTATTTTTCAATTTCAGCATTTTGTCCGTTTATCTTATCATCTAACGCTTTAAGCTCATCGATTATATTCTTCTGGATCTTTGTTTCCGGCGCCTGAACAACCAACGATCTGATCCTTTGTGCGGAAGCTCTGTTGTTTCTGGAAAACCTTTCATATTCACCTTCAGCCTGAAGCGCATACATCATATATTCGGGAAGGATTTTTTCGGTTTTGATCCTTAACACGCCGCAATGATCCGTAGGATAAAAAGGCACACCGGCCGGAATGATATTCACCATCCAATCACCGTCGATTCCCCATATCACCGAAGGACGGCTGTAATCTTTCATATTTTCTTTGTCGATCCTGCCAAACTCTTCATACACATTCGCGCTGTAAACAGGCACTCTTCCTCCGGAAACGATCTCTTCCGACAAAACCCGGTCTCCGATCGTTATATCAAACGTCTTTTCATCAGAAAGGGAATATACCGTCAGGCCCGGATCATCTTTCAGAAGCCGCGTCTTCGTAGTTTTTATAGCTTTGTTAAAATACACCTCGCTAAAACTGATCATATCTTTCGTATGAAGATAATAATAATACTCTTCCAAATCATCTAAAGACACTTCCTCTCCGTTAAACATTTTTCGGATCAGACTTGCAATCGTACGATCAGACATCCTGTTTTCCGCATCATACAGCATCCCGCCTTCATCTATGATCTGTATTCCTTCCTGCCCCTTTCGATTGCTCCATTTATAACCTAAAAACTTCTCCTGACCTTTGTTATCATCCGGAGCTGCCACGATCAATGTCCTTTGATCATAAACAAAAGAGAAATATTTCATT
>OBJO01000841.1_pt1 | contig 12326 bp, 10 predicted proteins | sample 1481741 | NCBI WGS metagenome assembly OBJO01 (sample SAMN06140803, study PRJEB22556) | human gut metagenome | host: Homo sapiens | place: China: Beijing | collected 2014 | reverse complement strand
ATCGAGTACTACCGCGGCGCGACGTTGATGGAAGTCGATATCCAGACGGGCCGCACACATCAGATCCGCGTGCAGGCCGCACACGTCGGTCATCCTTTGCTTGGCGACGACAAGTACGGCGATCGTGACGCGAACAGGCATTTTCAGGCTTTGGGTCTGAAGCGCCTGTTCCTGCATTCGATCGCCGTCGGTTTCGAGTGGCCGGACAATGGCAATCGGGTGGATGTGAGCGCGCCGCTGGATGATGACTTACGCGGCGTGCTCGATCGGCTCGAACCAGGTCCTGGCCGGCGGCGATGAACTGGCGGCTGCTGGTTTTCGACTGGGACGGTACGCTGATGGACTCGGCGGGACATATCGTTGCCGCCGTTCGGGCGGCCGCCGAGGATATCGGCGTTCGAGTGCCGATCGAAGACGATGTTCGGCATGTCATCGGGCTTGGTTTGCGTGAAGCGATCGCGGCAGTGCTGCCTGAACTGGATGACGAGGGCTATGCGCGGTTTGTGGAAGCCTACCGGCGGCGTTTCTGGCAGGAATCGCTCCACGGACAATCGCTGTTTTCGGGTGCGCGCGAAGTCCTGCTGGAACTGAAAGCCGCCGGCTATCTTCTCGCCGTGGCGACAGGAAAGGGCAAGAACGGCCTCAGACACGTTCTCGAGAAAGAGATGTTACATCAAGTATTCGACGTAACTCGTTGTGCAGAAGAAACACTTTCAAAACCGCACCCGCAGATGCTCAACGAGATTCTCGACGATCTTGGCCTGATGCCGACTGCTGGTCTGATGATCGGAGACACCACCTATGACATGGAAATGGCGGTCCGGGCCGGAATGGACCGACTGGGCGTCAGTTATGGCGCGCACCAAAAAGACCTGCTGCTGTCGCACCGCCCGCTCGGGATTCTGAACGACATTCGTGATCTCCCGCAGTGGCTGGCGAGCGCGAGCGAGGCCGTTTAGCGTAGAAAATTCCTATGTCTTTCAGGGCAAAAGCAGGCCTGCCTCGCGCAACAGATTGGCGAGCGCAATCAACGGCAGACCCATCAGGGCGGTCGGGTCCTGGTTCTCGACCCGCTCGAACAGCGTGATTCCCAGGCCTTCTGACTTGAAACTGCCCGCGCAGTCCAGCGGTTGCTCGCGTTCCACGTAACGACGGACTTCCGCTTCCTCGACCTTTCTGAACCGGACAATCGTCTCGTCCAGCGCCTCCCGGGTCTTGCCGGACGTTGCGTCATGAAGGCAGACGGCCGTCAGAAAACGGACGGTATGACCGCTGACCGCCATCAGTTGTGAAACCGCCTTGTCGAAGCTCCCCGGCTTGCCGAGTACGTGACCTCCAAGTACCGCGCACTGATCCGATCCGATTACTAGTCCCGAATCCAGTTTCGCGGCGATCGCCGCGGCTTTCTCCCGCGCCAGGCGGCTCACCATCGCGGCCGGATCTTCGCCCGGAAGTCGGCTTTCCGCCGTTCCCGGCGCTGCAACATCAAAAGGAATGCCAAGGCGTTGCAGCAATTCACGCCTGTAAGGGGAGGTTGATGCGAGAACGAGCTTGAATCCGTACACGATGAACCCTCATGAAAGAATTGCCGGCGATCCTAACGGCTAGGCTATCTTCCAGGAAAGCGCCGGGCAAAGGACCGGATGCTTCGAGTCAAGCAAAAACAACAGCTTGCCTCGACTTTCGCGGAATAAACGCTTTGACACTGAAACTCGCAGGCAAGTAAAATTCCGCGCTTATGTCGACCGGTCTACCCAAGCGATTCGATCCCGAGCGGCTCGCCGCGCAGGATGGCGGTACCGGTGGCGTGTTGTCCGGCGAACTGGATATCGGCCAGATGCCGCGGCTTCGCGAGATGCTGGCGAGCGAAGAGACGACGCCGGTGAACGTCGAGCTGCACGCGTTCCGCGACGACGCGAAGCGTGTTTTGCTTGAAGGCCGGATTGCCGCGGAACTGACTTGCCAGTGCCAACGCTGCATGGAGCCGGTTGCTTTGCCGGTGAACGCGGATTTCGCACTTGCCGTCGTCACTGACGAAGAGACGGCGCGCGGTTTGCCGGCGGAACTCGACCCGCTGTTGCTGGAGCGCGACGTGGAAGTCGATCTGCCGGCGCTGATTGAAGACGAACTGATCCTGGCGCTGCCGCCGATACCCATGCACGAACGCGTGGAAGATTGCGGCGAGCGAGCGCGTTACGGCCGGACGGCCGATGAAGCATTCGACGCCGAGGCGAAGCGGGAAAATCCCTTCGCGGTGCTGAAGAAACTGAAAAACGGAAATACTGACTGAGGTAATTAGCAATGGCTGTTCAAAAAAGTCGCAAAAGTCCTTCACGCCGCGGCATGCGTCGTGCGCACGACGCGCTCAAGGCGCCGACCGTTTCGCGCGACCCGGTAACGGGTGAAGCGCATCTGCGTCATCACGTCGGCCCGGACGGTTACTACCGTGGCCGCAAGGTGATTGCGACGAAGGTCGTCGAAGACCAAGAATAACGATCAGTGACACTCGTTGCCGCGCATGCTGATGCGGCACACGAACTGGCGGGGGGTTGACCTGGTCATGGCGAAACCCATCACCATCTCACTGGACGCAATGGGCGGGGACCACGGGCCGCAATCCGTGGTCCCCGCTGCCATTGAGATGGTTGGAAAATACGAACATCTCACGCTGATTCTTGTCGGCGGGCAGGATGTGCTCGAAACTTGGTTGCAGGGCGTTCCCAAACGTCTGCGTGGACGACTGCGCGTTCATCATGCGTCCGAAGTCGTCGAGATGCACGAGCCGCCATCGCAAGCATTGCGCGGCAAGAAAGATTCTTCCATGCGTGTTGCGATCAACCTCGTCAAGGAAGGCGCGGCGGAAGCCTGTGTGAGTGCGGGCAATACGGGCGCGTTGATGGCGACAGGTCGATTCGTGCTGAAGACGCTGCCTGGCATTGACCGACCGGCGATCATTTCTGCCATTCCGGCGCGGGGCGGGCACACGCACATGCTTGATCTCGGTGCGAACTCCGATTGTACGCCCGAACATCTTTATCAGTTCGCCGTGATGGGTTCGGTAGTCGCCCAGGCCATCTACAATATTCCGCGTCCGACGGTCGGCCTTCTCAACATCGGTGAAGAAGAAATCAAGGGCAACGAGATCGTCAAGAAGGCGGCGCAGCTGCTGAACCAGAGCCGACTCAATTACATCGGCTTTGTCGAAGGCAACGATATTTTCAATGGTCGTGTCGATGTCGTTGTCACCGACGGTTTTGTCGGCAACGTCACGCTCAAGGCCATGGAAGGGTTATCGAAGATGATCGGCAGCTACGTAGGCGAAGAGTTCAAGCGTAACGCGCTGACGAAGTTGATGGGTATTACTGCTTTGCCGGTGTTGCGTGCGCTGAAGCGGCGCATGGATCCGCGCACGTACAATGGCGCGAGTCTGGTCGGGCTGAAAGGTATACTGATCAAATCCCACGGCGGTGCCGATGCATATTCGTTCGCGAATGCCATCCGTATCGCCATGGTCGAGGTCGAGAAACAGGTGCCCACGCGCATCAGCGCGCTGCTGGAAGATCACGTGGGTCGCAAAGACGAACAGCAGGCGGTCTGATGTATTCAAGAATTGCAGGTACGGGACGTTTTCTTCCCGAGAAAGTGCTGACCAACCACGATCTGGAAAAGATGGTGGAAACGTCCGACGCGTGGATCCAGGAGCGCAGCGGCATCCGCGAACGGCATATCGTCTCCGACGGTGAAACGACGCTGGATCTGTGCGAGAAGGCGGCGCTCAACGCCATCGAAATGGCGGGGATAGAGCCGAAAGATATCGACATGATCATCGTCGGCACGACAACACCCGACCTCGTGTTCCCGAACATGGGCGTATTGCTGCAGGACCGTCTCGGTATTCATGGCTGCATGGCGATGGGTATCGAAGCCGCGTGCACCGGTTTCATTTATGCGCTCGGTATCGCGGACAAGTTCATCCAGACCGGTTCGGTGAAGCGCGCTTTGGTTGTCGGTGCTGAAACGCTTTCACGCATTATCGACTGGAGCGACCGCACCACGTGCGTGCTCTTTGGTGACGGCGCCGGCGCGGTTGTGATCGAGGCTTCGGAAGAACCGGGAATCGTCTCGACGCATCTGCACGCGGACGGCAAGTACAAGGACCTGCTGTACTTTCCGTCAGGCGTATCGCGTGGTTTCAACGATCTGAAGTCCGGCAAGGATTTCGTGCAGATGAAAGGCAACGAGGTCTTCAAGGTGGCGGTGACCACGCTCGGACGTATTGTCGAGGAAACGCTCGAAGCGAACAACATTCAGCCGGAAGACATCGACTGGCTGATCCCGCATCAGGCGAACATCCGCATCATTGAAGGCACCGCGCGCAAACTGAAGATGCCGATGGAACGCGTCATTGTCACTGTCGCCGAACATGGCAACACATCCGCCGCTTCAGTACCGATGGCGCTTGATGTCGCCGTACGTGATGGCCGCATCAAGCGTGGTCAGACGATTCTGCTGGAAGCCTTCGGTGGTGGATTTACGTGGGGTTCCGCTCTTGTCAAGTTCTGATTCGAGAACTTCAAGAGCAACGGACAGGATTGGCGGGATTCAGGATCAGGACCGTTTCGCGTTTCAGTGATCACGGCGTAAAAACGTTTCAACGAAAAATCCTGTTAATTCTGTCCGTTGATTGTCTTTATTGTCCGACGAGCTGATTCAATTCGAAGATCGGCAGCAGGATGGCAAGGACGATCAGCAGCACCATCATGCCCATGAAAAGAATCAGCGCCGGCTCGAGCAAGCCGAGGAAAGTCGCGAGCAACGTTTCCATTTCCCGTTCCTGTGCATCCGCTGCACGTTCCAGCATTGTTTCCAGCTGACCGCTCGATTCACCGCTTGAAATAAGATGCACCGTCATCGGCGGGAACAGTTTGCGTGCGCCCAGCGCCTTCGCAATACCAGTGCCTTCACGAATCCGCAGCGTCGCTTCATCGACTGCTTCACGCATCGGAATATTGTTCACGACCTCGCCGGAAATTCTCAGCGCTTCGAGAACCGGAACGCCGCTGCCGGCAAGAATGGCAAGCGTGCGCGCAAAGCGCGCGGTATTCATGCCGCGTGTAAGACGACCGATCATCGGCAGGCGCAGCAGCACTCGATGAAAACGGCGCTTCGCCTCCGGGCGCTGCAACCAGCGATGGACTCCGAAAGCGATGGCAGCGATGCCGGTCAGTAACCACAACCAATTGCTTGTAAGAAAGTCGCTGGAAGCGATGAGTACTTTCGTGAGTGTTGGCAGTTCCGCGCCGACGTTATCGAACACACCAACCACGCGCGGCACGACATAAACCAGCATCGCCGTGATGATACCGAACGCCATCAGCACAAGGACGATGGGGTAGATCATTGCGACGGAAAGTTTCTGCTGCAGCGCCTGACGCTTTTCGGCGTACTCCGCAAGACGTTCCAGCACCGCGTCGAGATGGCCGGTCTGCTCGCCGGCGGCAACGGTGGCACGAAATATTTCCGGAAAAACATGCGGGAACTCGCCGAGACCGTAGGCAAGGGTGTGGCCCTCCATCACGCGCGCGCGAATGGCGAGCAGAATATTTCGAATACGCGATTTGTCGGTTTGTTGAGCGACGGCTTGCAGGGCTTCGTCGAGCGGCAGCGCGGAGCGAACAAGCGTTGCGATCTGACGGGTCAACAATGCGAGATCGGCGGCGCTGATGCTTCGACCGAGTCCAAGCGTCATTCGTGGTCGCGCGTTACGTTCCTGTTGAGCGGCAGTGGAGACTTCCAGCGGAGTCAGTCCCTGTTCGCGCAACATCTGTCGCACGGTGCGCGGCGTGTCGCCTTCGAGAATGCCCTTGCGTTCGCGGCCGCGCGCATCCAGCGCCTTGTATTCGAAAGCGCCCATCAGTCTTCGCGCGTAACGCGCAGTACTTCTTCCAGCGTGGTCTTGCCGGCCAGCACGCGACGAATGCCATCATGTCGAAGGCTGGGCCGCGTCTTGCGTGCATGTTTCTCCATCGCCGATTCACCGGCACCGTCGTGAATCATGTTGCGCAGTGTTTCATCGATCGCGATCAACTCGTAAATACCGGTGCGCCCCTGATAACCCGTACCGTTGCACGCGTCGCACTCGCTCGCGTGAAAGAGCGTGACGTCGGCGTCGTCGGATAAATCAAGCAGCCGTCTTTCACGTTCGCCGGGCGTGTACGGCTCGCGACATTCCTTGCACAACAAACGAACGAGACGTTGTGCAAGCACGCCGACAAGCGACGAGGAAAGCAGAAAAGGTTCAACGCCCATGTCGCGCAATCGTGTCACGGCACCGACGGCGGTGTTGGTGTGCAAGGTGGACATCACCATGTGTCCCGTGAGCGAAGCCTGAACGGCGATTTCCGCTGTTTCGAGATCGCGGATTTCGCCGACCATCACGACGTCCGGATCCTGACGCAGTATCGCGCGCAAGCCACGTGCGAACGTCATGTCGACCTTCGTGTTCACCTGCATCTGACCGACGCCTTCGAGATCGTATTCGATCGGATCTTCGACAGTGAGAATATTGCGGCTGCTGTCATTGATGACGGACAGCGCCGCGTACAACGTTGTCGTCTTGCCAGAACCGGTCGGGCCGGTAACCAGCAGGATGCCGTGCGGTTTGCGGATGAGTTCGTCCATGAGTCGCTGCGAAACGGCATCCATTCCGAGATGATCAAGATCCAGTCGTCCGACCTGCTTGTCGAGCAGGCGCATGACGACGCGTTCACCATGACCGGCGGGAATGGTGGAGACGCGCACGTCGACGGCGCGTCCCGCGATACGAAGCGAAATGCGACCGTCCTGCGGCAGACGCTTTTCCGCGATATCGAGTTTCGACATTACCTTTATGCGCGAGACGACCATCGACGCGACCGCGCGGCGGCTCTGCAGCACTTCGCGCAATACGCCGTCGACGCGAAACCGGACGACAAGACGGTTTTCGAACGGTTCGATGTGAATATCGGAAGCGTTCTCCTTTACCGCCTGAGTCAGCAAGGCATTGATGAGTCGGATGATCGGCGCATCATCATCGGAGTCGAGCAGATCCTCGGGCTGAGGCAGAGCGTCGGCGACCTGGTTGAGGTCCATGTCTTCTTCCAGACCTTCCATCATCTGCATCGCGCCGTCGGACTGGCTGTGATAGGTGGCTTGCAATGCCGCGTCGAAAGCCTCGTCGCTGATTTCACGCAACGGCACGTTGCGTTCAAGGTAACGACGTGCCTCAAGAATGCCGGCGAGTGCGGCATTGGGGCGGACGAGAAGTTCCTCGTTACCGTCCGTGTTCACGACGGCAAGAACACCGCAGCGCTTCGCGAAGCCGAACGGCAGACGCGCTCGTCTTTCCGTGTGCGTCGCCTCGTCAATATCGAACGGATCAGTCGTTGCCATCGTCGATCACATCGTCCACGGAATCTTCGTCGTCGGAAATTTCCACGGCGTCGGCCGCGTCGGGATCAGGCAGCGCCGGCTGGCTCTCGTTCGGCATCAAGTGAACGCCGCCGTCGCGGACGCCCTGTTGCATTTCACGAATGAAACGATACTTCTCGCCCGTGAAATAGGACGAATCACCGGGCGTGCGCAGGATCGATGGTTTGATGAAGACCATCAGATTGCGTTTTTCCATCGCGGACGTGTCATAGCGGAACAACTGGCCGAGTATCGGGATGCTGCCGAGCAGCGGAACGCGTTGTTCGCTTTCGCGTACGCGTTCGTCGATCAATCCGCCGAGCACGATGATCTCGCCGCTTTCCGCGACCACGCTGGTGTTGATCGTGCGCTTGTCGGTGATGAGATCAACCGCGCCTTGCGCGCCCTGACTCAGGCTTGATACTTCCTGCGCGATGTAAAGCACGATCGTGTTCGAGTCGCTGATCTGCGGCGTGAGTTTGAGGCTCAGTCCGACTTCCTTGCGCTGAATGGTCTGGAAGGGATTGATGTTGCCCTGGTTCGCGCCGGTGTTCGTGAACGATCCGGTAAGAAACGGCACTTCCTGACCGACCTTGATCTCCGCTTCCTCGTTATCCATCGTCGTCAGCGACGGTGTGGAGAGAATGTTCGTCGTTGAATTGCCGGCGAGCGCGCGCAACAGTCCGACGAAACTCGTGCCAGTGTCAGAGATGCGACCGAAACCAAGCGTAATGCCCGACGCCTGACCGAGAATGCTGCCCAGCGCCTGCGCACCTGCTTCGCCGCCTGCGGCTGCCGCAGCGCCGACCTGACCGATGCCGATGCCGCTGCCAGGAAAATTTGTCAGTGCGCCTGGAACATCGCCGCCTTCATTCGCTGCCGCCCAAGTAACACCGAGTTCGGCACTGTTATTCGACGCGATCTCGGCGATGATCGCTTCGACATGTACCTGCGCGCGACGAATGTCGAGCTTCTCGATGATGTTCTGCAAGGTGCGCATGACTTTCGGTGGCGCCGTTATCACCAGCGCATTCGTGTCGGGTTCGTGCAGGATCACCACATCCGCGTATGCCTGGCTTTGACCGCTTGCTCCGGCTGCCGCGGCCGCCTGCTGTCCACCCTCCCGCTGCGCGGTTTCCGTCACGTGACCTTTGAGAATGCTCGCGAGGTTTTCCGCGTTTGCGTAGCTGAGATAAACAACCTGCGTATTGCCGCCGGATTCCAGCGGCGTATCAAGATGTGAAATCAGCGCGCGCATGCGCAGCCGCGATGTCTTGTCGCCGCCGATGAGAATGCTGTTGGTCCGGTCATCCGCAACCAGCGTCGGTCCTTGTCGTCCCGCTTCGGGACGGCCCTGCGACGTCAACGCAGTAAGTACGCGAACAGTCTCCGAGGCGGAGGCGTTCTGCAATGGAATGACTTCGACTTCCTCGTCGGAGGTCTGATCCATGCGACGAATGATGCGCACGAGACGCTCGACGTTCGCTGCACGATCCGAAATGATCAGCATGTTGCCGTTGGGATAGGCGGCGAGAACACCGGTCTGCGGAACGAGCGGGCGGAGGATGGGAACGAGCTGTGTCGCTTCGACGTTCTGTACTTCGATCACCTGTGTGACGATGTCATCACCCGGGCCATCGAGATTCGAAGGCAGGTCATTCCCCGCGATCTGGCGTGCGTCCACCGCGGGAATGATCTTGATCATGTTCTCGCCGGAAGGTACCGCAGCGAAATTGTGCACCTGAAGTACCGACAGGAATGTTTCGTAAACCGCGTCCAGGCTAATCGGTTGCGCCGACACAACCGTCACACGTCCCTTGACGCGCGGATCAAGGATGAAATTCTTTCCGGTTATCTGGCCGATCGCTGTAGCGACCTCGCGAATTTCCGAGTCCGTGAAGCTGAGCGTGATCTTCGCTTCCTCACTTGTTGTTTCCGCTGATGGCGCCGTTGACTGCGCCGGTTGCGCACCGCTGCTGAAAGACAGCAGCGCAAGCAAAAGCGCGACGGGAAGCGTGCGAGCGAATCGGGTCTGTGCAATCGGGGTCATTATGTTTTCTTGTCCAGCGTCTGCGCCCCGCTTAACGCGAGGGTGAAAGTGAAATGTCCTGTGACGCGCCGTTGCGCTCGATGGTCAACGTGATGTTCGACGCGTCCGTCAACGTGTTGAGCATTTCCATGGCCTGGCCGGGATCCGACAGCGGCGTGCCATTGATCGCGGTAACGATGTCGCCGGGTTGCAGGCCGAGTTGCGCAAAACGGCCGCGATCGCGCGCGGGATAAACACGGTACCCGCGGATTTCGCCGTTCTCGAGCACTGGACTGTAGCGTACCAGTTCCGCCAGCCGAGTCGGGTCGTTGACGATTTCCTCGCGCATCTCCGCGATCCCGGTATCTTCCGGCATGGGCTCTTCGCGCGATTCCGGTTCCGTGTAACTGATGCTGCCTTCGGCGGATTCACGCGGCAGTCGCAGGGTTTCGAGACGACCGTCCCGACGCAGCAGCACGCGGTCCGCAAGCACGGCCTCGACCGTCGCACCACCGGGTACGGTTGCACCGATGGCATACACTTTGTCTTCGTTGCCGCTGCTGATGATTGCGCGGCTGAACTCGGCGGGATCGGCGGCGAGAATGCCGCGCAATTTCAGATTCAGGCGCGTTTCTGGTGCATCCGCCGCGGCGGCCGCCAGCGCATCGGGCGCGGTTTCGGCGGTGCCGAAGAGGTGCATGGCTGCGACCGATTGCATTGATTCCCGTTGTGCGCCGGACTCACTTGCGGTTTGCAGTTCGACGGGCGCAGGAAGTGACGGGGCGCTGGAGAAGGTCTCGATACCCGACCACGTCAGCACTGCTGCCTGCCAGGCCGCGCCGGCCGCCAGAAGCCCACCGAGTAAGAACGGAGCGTTGCGGCGAAGCCATTGCCAGCGTCTGTTTCCGGCTATCGCATTGAAGTCGAAGCGCATGATTCCTCGGCACGCTCCCCGCGTGCGTTGCCTGGTCCGGTTCTCCCGGCCGCCCCGCGGGCGCGTATATATATTAGATGTGTCGTGAACACGCCCAAGCGCCAATATTACGGGCTACGACTCCGCAGGCTCAAGCGTCGGGGGCGAAACTACAGTATCCGCCCGAGGGAGTCGATCAGCTACACTCCCTACCCAGGCACGACAAGATGCCGGAAATAACGTAGCAGGGGGCGGGCGGTGCAGGTCAGGTCACTCATCATTCGCGTCGGCATCACGCTGGCGATTCTCACGCTGTTCCTCTTGCACATCTGGGGTGTTCCCGAGCTGCGTCTTGTTTCGCAACTTGAAAACTTCGCGTATGACGCGCGCGTGCGGTTGACCATGCCCGGTGCGGGCGATACATCGGTCGTGATCGTCGACATTGACGAGCGTTCCATCGGCGTTGAAGGTCAGTGGCCGTGGCCGCGTGATCGGCTTGCGGTACTTACCGAACAGTTGTTCGAGAAGTACAAGGTCAAGGCGGTCGGTTTCGATATCAGTTTTCCCGAATCGGATCGCAATGCCGGTGCCGATGTTCTGCAGAATCTTGCGACCGGCGTGCTTGCGCAGAACGCTGCTTTCCAGCAGGCGTACGCGGAGTTGCAACCGACGTTGCGCACGGACGAGCGGTTCGCGGAATCCTTTCGCGGACGGAACGTGATTCTCGGTTACGTGTTCCGGCAGTTCGCGGCCGAAGGCGGTAACAATGAGATCGGCGTGTTGCCGCAAGCCATGTTCGAGGACAAGCGACTCGCGTCGGAGATGGAGTTCCTGCAGGCCGAGGGTTTTACCGGCAACATTCCGTTATTGCAGGAGAATGCGCGCAGCGGCGGATTCTTTGATAATCCCGTCGTCGATCGTGATGGTGTCTTTCGTCGCGTGCCCGTGCTTCAGCAATACCAGGACAAGATTTATCCGTCGCTCGCGGTCGAGCTTGCGCGTGCCGCGAACGATTGGGTGCCGCTCGAGTTCGCGTGGGCGCCCAACCGACCGTCGAATGAAAACAAATACCTTGAATATCTGAAGCTCGGCGATCTGCGAATTCCGGTCGACAACGATCTTGCGTTGTACGTGCCTTATCGGGGACCGTCGTTCACGATTCCTTACGTCGCCGCGACCGATGTCTTGCAAGGCGCGGCCGACGCTGACCTCCTGCGCAACAAGATCGTGCTGGTTGGCACGAGCGCGCCCGGACTTCTCGACATGCGCGTAACGCCCGTCAGCGAAGCGTTCGTCGGTGTCGAAGTCCACGCGAACATCGTTGACGGCATTCTTGGCGAGCGCATCAAGTTCCACCCGCCGTACATCGAAGGCGCGCATCTGATATTGCTGGTGCTGCTGGCAGTCATCGTCACGTTCATTACCGCTCGTTATTCCGTGGTTCCCGCAACCGTCGCAACGATGGTGCTGGCAGGTCTTCTGGTCGGCGTGAATCTGATCCTGTGGCAGAGATACGACTTTATTGTGCCACTCGCGGCGTCATTGCTGTTCGTGCTGGTTACCTTCGGCGCGCAGGTACTCTACGGATTGCTGATTGAAAGTCGCGGCAAGCGTTATCTCTCGCAGATGTTCGGACAATACATACCACCGGAACTCGTCGAGGAAATGGATCGCGGTCAGCAGGACATATCACTGGAAGGCGAGAGTCGTGAAATGACCGTGCTGTTTTCCGACGTGCGCGGCTTCACGAATCTTTCGGAAGGCTTGAATCCCAAACAGCTCACGCAACTGATGAACGAGTTTCTGACACCGCTCACCCGTTCCATTCATGAACATCGCGGAACCATTGATAAATACATGGGCGATGCGGTGATGGCGTTCTGGGGTGCGCCATTGCCGGACAGTGATCATGCGTCGCACGCCGTCGGCGCGGCG
>OBJO01000823.1_pt1 | contig 12441 bp, 7 predicted proteins | sample 1481741 | NCBI WGS metagenome assembly OBJO01 (sample SAMN06140803, study PRJEB22556) | human gut metagenome | host: Homo sapiens | place: China: Beijing | collected 2014 | reverse complement strand
ACGAATGAATGGGAATATTTTAATGACTTTAATTCTGTGACATTTAATTGGACAGAAGGACCTTGGTGGGATGAAACTAGATATAATAAAACAGGTGAATTGTATATATGTGACGGAAATGCGTTTGTATTAAAAGTGTCTGATAATGAATGGGTAGAATTTAGAAGTAGTAGTACAGGTGGAGTACATACGTATAAATACGCATATAAGCATGGGGATTCCATTGATTTATTGGATAGTGCAGATCCAAACTATGAGAAGAGTGAATCAGTAAGAATATCAGAGAGTTTGAGTGTTGAAGCAAGCACTAGCGCGTCAACAAGTGCAAGTACATCGGCAAGTACAAGTGCATCAACCAGCGCAAGTATCTCAGCAAGTACGAGTGCATCGACAAGTGCAAGCACCTCAGCCAGCACAAGTGCATCGACCAGTGCAAGCACCTCAGCCAGCACCAGTGCATCAACAAGTGCAAGTACCTCAGCAAGTACGAGTGCATCAACAAGCGCAAGCACCTCAGCCAGCACCAGTGCAAGTACCTCAGCAAGTACAAGTGCATCAACAAGTGCAAGTATCTCAGCAAGTACGAGTGCATCAACCAGTGCAAGCACCTCGGCAAGTACAAGTGCATCGACCAGTGCAAGCACATCAGCAAGTACAAGTGCATCGACCAGTGCAAGCACCTCAGCAAGTACAAGCGCATCGACAAGCGCAAGTACATCAGTAAGTACGAGTGCATCAACCAGCGCAAGTACATCAGCCAGCACCAGTGCATCGACAAGTGCAAGCACATCAGCAAGCACAAGTGCATCAACAAGTGCAAGTACATCGGCAAGCACGAGTGCATCGACCAGCGCCTCAATAAGTGCAAGTACATCGGCTAGCACAAGTGCATCAACAAGTGCAAGTACCTCAGCAAGTACGAGTGCATCAACCAGTGCAAGCACATCAGCAAGTACAAGTGCCTCAACAAGTGCAAGCACCTCGGCAAGTACAAGTGCCTCAACAAGTGCAAGCACATCGGCAAGTACAAGTGCCTCAACAAGTGCAAGCACATCGGCAAGTACCAGCGCATCAACAAGTGCAAGCACCTCAGCTAGTACGAGCGCCTCAACCAGCGCAAGCACCTCAGCCAGCACCAGTGCCTCAACCAGCGCAAGTACAAGTGCTTCAACAAGCGCAAGTACATCAGCAAGCACGAGTGCCTCAACGAGTGCAAGCACCTCAGCTAGCACCAGCGCATCAACCAGTGCAAGTACATCGGCAAGCACTAGTGCATCGACAAGTGCAAGTACCTCAGCAAGTACCTCAGCTAGTACGAGCGCCTCAACCAGCGCAAGCACCTCGGCAAGTACAAGTGCCTCAACAAGTGCAAGCACATCGGCAAGTACAAGTGCCTCAACAAGTGCAAGCACATCGGCAAGTACCAGCGCATCAACAAGTGCAAGCACATCAGCAAGTACAAGTGCCTCAACCAGCGCAAGCACCTCGGCAAGTACTAGCGCCTCAACAAGTGCTTCAACTAGCGCATCAACAAGTGCAAGTACATCAGCCAGCACTAGCGCCTCAACCAGCGCAAGCACCTCGGCAAGTACTAGCGCCTCAACGAGTGCAAGCACAAGTGCCTCAACAAGCGCAAGCACATCGGCAAGCACCAGCGCATCGACAAGTGCAAGTACCTCAGCTAGTACGAGCGCCTCAACCAGTGCAAGCACCTCAGCAAGCACAAGTGCTTCAACAAGCGCAAGCACATCAGCAAGTACAAGTGCCTCAACCAGTGTAAGTATCTCAGCAAGCACGAGTGCCTCAACAAGTGCAAGTACATCGGCAAGTACAAGTGCCTCAACCAGTGCAAGCACATCGGCAAGTACAAGTGCGTCAACCAGCGCAAGCACATCAGCAAGTACCAGTGCCTCAACAAGTGCAAGTACCTCAGCGAGCACAAGTGCCTCAATAAGTGTAAGCACATCGGCAAGTACCAGCGCATCAACTAGTGCAAGTACCTCAGCGAGCACAAGTGCCTCAATAAGTGCAAGTACATCGGCTAGTACTAGTGCATCGACAAGTGCAAGCACAAGTGCATCAACAAGTGCAAGTACAAGTGCAAGTACCTCAGCCAGCACAAGTGCATCAACAAGCGCAAGTACATCGGCAAGTACCAGCGCATCGACAAGTGCAAGTACATCGGCAAGTACAAGTGCCTCAACAAGTGCAAGTACATCGGCAAGTACCAGTGCCTCAACCAGCGCAAGCACATCAGCAAGTACCAGTGCCTCAATAAGTGCAAGTACATCGGCAAGTACCAGCGCATCAACTAGTGCAAGTACCTCAGCGAGCACCAGTGCCTCAATAAGTGCAAGTACATCGGCTAGTACTAGTGCATCGACAAGTGCAAGCACAAGTGCATCAACAAGTGCATCAACAAGCGCAAGTACAAGTGCCTCAACCAGTGCCTCAACAAGTGCAAGTACATCGGCAAGTACAAGTGCTTCGACCAGCGCAAGTATCTCAGCAAGTACAAGTGCATCAACAAGTGCAAGCACCTCAGCAAGCACAAGTGCATCAACAAGTGCAAGCACCTCGGCAAGTACAAGTGCATCGACCAGTGCAAGCACCTCAGCAAGTACAAGTGCATCAACAAGTGCAAGTACATCGGCAAGTACAAGTGCATCAACAAGTGCAAGTACCTCAGCGAGCACCAGTGCCTCAATAAGTGCAAGTACATCGGCTAGTACTAGTGCATCGACAAGTGCAAGTACATCAGCAAGTACGAGCGCCTCAACCAGCGCAAGCACCTCAGCAAGCACAAGTGCATCAACAAGTGCAAGTACATCGGCAAGTACCAGCGCATCGACAAGTGCAAGCACATCAGCAAGCGAGAGTGCCTCAACCAGCGCAAGTGAGTCAGAGAGCACATCAGCAAGTGAGAGTGAATCAACCAGTGCAAGTGAGTCACTCAGCACAAGCGAGAGCATCAGCACAAGCACAAGTACGAGTCAGAGTCAGTCAGCTGCAAATGTGGTACCGACACCGGCTCCAACTCCTGCACCGGCAGTAGATAATGCTCCTGCACCTGCAACAACTATCACACCGGCTGCTACACCTCTTGCAGCAGCTACACCGGTAGCTCCGGCAGCACCAGTAGCACCTGCACCAGCAGCTCCTGCGGCACCGGCAGCACAGAATACACCAATTCAGGATGCACAGGTTCCTCTTGCAGTAAATGAGGAAGACGATAATCTTCAGAACATCGAGGATGAGGATACACCTCTTGCAGCAGGCGGAACAGCCAAGGACGGTATCAAAACATGGTGGTGGTGGATTGCAGCAGCAGTTGCAGCTATCACAGGAAAGGGTGTTTATGACAACCGCAGAAGAAAACCTGCAAAGAGCGACGATTCAGAAGATAATTCTGATGAGAAATAAATAATTAATAGCAATACTAACAATATTGTTTTATAATATTAGTGACCATCTGTAGCGGATGGTCACTAATTCGTTAAGCTGTTTTGTAGTAAGACGAGATTACTTTGTGAGGAAAGGTGAATTCCTTGAAGCAGAAAGATAGTATAAAGAAGAAAAAACAAAAACAACAGAAGGAACATGTATTATTATATAAGCTCTTATATTCGTTCATGACCATGCTCGTGTACATGGTCGGCAGAAATATACCACTCTACGGGATAGATATAGATGCATATAGCAATGTAAACGTAGATGCGCAGTCCATACTTTTACAGGCTATTTCAGGTGATATGAAGAACTGTTCCATTTTCATCATAGGCTTGTGGCCGTACATGCTGGCATCCATGCTTGCCATACTGATAGTTGCAATCATGTCGCTTGACAATACAAGAAAGCTGTCACCGAAGAAGATAAACATATGGACAGTTACCATCATGATGATTATAGCGGCGGTTCAGGCATATCACAAAACACAGACACTTATATATAGAGTTAGTGGAGATGAACTTATATGGAATAAGATAATAGTTTTCATACAGCTCATCGCGGGTATGCTGATAGTGGTGTATATGTGCGACAGAGCTACAAAGTATGGTATTGGGGGCAAGGTGAGTGTATTCATGGTCAATATGGTTAGTGGTATGATGACCATGTTTACAGGAAAGCCACTTGAGAAGCTGACACTGCCTGTAGCCATAGGCGTGGCAGAGATTGCTGTCATGATAGTACTTGAGACCACTGAGAAGCGAATAGCAGTACAGAGAGTTTCCATAAACAATATTTATGCGGATAAGAACTATATCGCTTACAAGCTCAATCCTGTCGGTGCTACACCGCTTATGTTTGCGTCAGCCGCTTTTTTGCTTCCACAGTTTATGTGCAATGGACTTCATTATCTGTTTCCGGACAATGCTGATATTCAGTGGTGGATGGACAATATGAGGCTCACATCACCGCTTGGAATTGTAGTATACATGGTGATTATATGTCTGCTTACAATTATCTTTTCTATGGTTATGCTGTCTCCGGGCAGGACAGCAGATGATCTGCTTAAGTCGGGTGATTCTATACAGGATATATATGCAGGAAAGCCTACGAAGAGATATCTGATTGGCACAGTGCTCAGCTTTTCCGTTATAAGCTCAATCATTATCTGTATATGTCAGGGTGGACCGCTGTTTTTACAGTTTGGAGGATATGTGGACGCATCACTTGCTATGCTGCCGTGCTCTATCATGATGACGACAGGTCTTTGGATTTCGCTGTACCGCGAGGCAGAGGTGTACCGGAATATGGACAGATATCATACATTCATATAGCTCCCGGCGCTTTGAATTAAGAATTAGGAGGAATCATAATGCTATATTTTATACCGGCATGGTATAAACAGAATATGTGGTGCGAAAACGAGCAGCAGTGGTATATGCGCAGGCTCAAGTCAGAGTTTGACGAGACTATAAAGCAGATTACTCTTTTTCATAGAAATGTGGACAGACCTTACAGGATTCTTGTGCTCGGATACTCGCCAAATTTCAGACATTTCCTACACAGGCAGGGCATGTACCGCTCAAAGTACTGGTCATGCTTTGATGCGATAGCACAGGTCAGGAGAAAGAAGGTCGCTGTGCTGTCATATCACGATATCAAGTGGCCGAAGGGGCTGGAGTTTGTGTATTCGCCTTTTTCTATAATCGCTTTGCAGGGCGATGTGAAGTATGCACAGGTAGAGTTTGGTGAGGATGGCAATCCGATATCCATAGATATGTTTGAGGATGGCAAAATCTGCAGGCGCAACTATTATGATGACAGAGGCTTTGTTTCCAGTACTGTTATCTACGAAAACGGCATAGAGCAGTATCAGGATTTTCTGATGGAAAACGGCATCTGGAAGATACGTGAGTATAAAAATGATGGTCATGTGGTTGTCAATCCAACGTGCCCTGACTATGATGTGGTGCCTGATGCTAAGAGCGGCAAAGCAGGTGAGCCGGTTGAGATACGCTTTACAAAGGCTGAATATGACAGCCTTGAGGCGGTTATTGAAGAGGTATTTGCAAGCTATGTAAATCTCACAAGGCAAAATGACAACTTTTTCGTGGCGATGCATCCGCTTCATATCAGGGTTGCAGAGCATGTGCTTAAGGGGAAAAGGATTATTGCTACATTTTTTGAAAACAGATTTGATTTCACGCAGACATCACTGGCAGCGGATTTTTTAGAGCATGCGGAAAATATCATTACGGATTCTGATTATACGACGAAGCTTATTATGGAAAATCTGGGTGCAGTAAATAACAAGCCGGTCAGATTAAATATCACAGATATTCCGCCATATGATACCAGGATGGACTTCGGTATCAGCTCGCAGCTTCGTGTGCAGAACATACTCGTGCCGGTTGATGGACTGACTGAGGATGCATTTGCTCGGATTATAAAGGGGCTTGCGGATTATCTGACCATTAATGACCTTGCGAGAGTTCATTTCTTTACAAGAGATGCCTCATGGGGGCATGAGGATGCTATAAAGAATGATACGGTAAAGCTTCTTGATAGTATGGGCTATGATTCCCGTTTGGTAACAGGCGATGGTGAGGCAGCTCTCGGCTTTGGAGGCAGCGGGGCTGATGTATTTGCCGAGAATGAGCTGGGGGATATAGAAAAAACGGTGGAGCAGAGATTTTTCGTGGATGTATGTGTGGATGAGCGTGATATCAGCAAGTGTATCAACGAGCAGAGAGTCATCCTCGATATGAGAGGCACGATGGATGTTTTTGTTTATGTTACAGCTATCAGCAAAGGTGTGCCGAGAATCAGCCTGAGTGCAGACCAGTTTCTTGTTTCAGGAAAAAACGGAATGGTCATAGATGATTTTTCTGATATCGGAAGGAGTCTGACCTATTATCTGGACAGCTTTGAAAACTGGAATCAGGCATTGGTGGAGTGCTATGAGCTTGGTCAGAAATATACCACATCGGTGCTGCTTAAGAAGTGGAGAAAGGTGCTAAATTTTAGTGAGTAAGATTCATGTTTTATATGTTGGCGATGACGATTGGACAACTAAATACAGCATTCCGGACAATATAGAGTTTGAAGTATACGAGTCTGATGAGAGTGAACTAACGGCAAACAGACCTGCGAGAAAGCTCATGGATTTAGTTATTCTTGACAGGGATATAACACTCTCAGAGGAAAAGGCTTTTACGAAGTTTACAAGGGGCTACTGTCTTTTTGCTACGGAAAATGTGCAGATGCTAAACAGCGCGACGAGCAGATATTTCAAGGCACGAATGGGACAGTATCTGTATACCGGCGATGTGCAGTATTTTCTGGCTCATGAGGTGAGAAATTACTATCCAAATCCTTATGGTGAGAAGTTTAATCCTGCCAAGCTTGCTGTCAGTGATTCCTTTACAGGAAGGGTAGCATGTGATGGAAACTATAACTTGGTTCTAGATGGAGAGTTTGGGGAGAATTTTTCGCAGATTGCATACTGGAGATATAATATCCCGGTTTTTGAGGGACAGTGTATTGATATGTATCTTGAATATGAGAAAACTGGGGATGTAGAGATTAAGCTTAGATTATTTCAGTTCTACTATGGCTCGATTGGTGATATTAAGCAGGTCTGGGAGTTTGACGAGGAACAGCTTCAGGATGTTTTCAGGATAGATAATGAATCAGATCAGGGTCCTGTTTTTGTTTCTATACTTGCAAGGGGCACCGGCAGCCTGAATATCATATCATTGCACGACAGACATTCCCGCCGTGGACACGGATTTTTCCTGCCCGGAGGTGAGAGGCTTGTCTCTTCTAAGGGAGAGGAAGTTTTTGTGTACTTTGAGAAGGGTGATATGAAGCCACCGCTTGCTGTCTATTTCTCAGGCTACAGGACTCAGGAGGGCTTTGAGGGCTACTATATGATGCGAGGCTTCGGATGTCCGTTTATTCTTGTGACAGACCCAAGAAGTGAGGGGGGAGCCTTTTATCTGGGAGACAGTGAGTTTGAGCAGATGATTACGGATTATGTGACTGATAAGCTCGATGAGCTTGGCCTTACAAAGGATGAGCTCGTGCTCTCAGGAGCTTCGATGGGAACCTTCGGTTCGCTCTACTATGGCTCAAAGCTTTCACCACATGCACTGCTTCTTGCAAAGCCGCTTGCAAACATGGGAAATGTAGCACGAAACGAGCGAATTCTTAGAGCCGGAGGTTTCGCTACCTCGCTTGATATTCTGATGAAAAATTATGACAATCTCTCTGACGAGGCGATAGAGCAGCTCAATAACAGGATGTGGGACAGATTCGACAGTGCAGACTGGTCACATACAAAGTTCATCATCTCATATCTGTATGAGGATGATTACGACCCGGATGGTTATCCGAGCATTTTGTCGCATCTGAAGTCGAGCGGTGTTGAGGTGTATGGCAAGGGCTCACACGGCAGACATACTGACAATTCAGCAAATGTCATGGCATGGTTCAAGAGCCAGTACAATAATCTGCTACATGATGATTTTTCAAGATAAGCAAATAAACGTTGCCGGTCACACAGTCAGGTGTGAACAGTAACAGGAAAACAAACATTAAGTGAACAATAGTAAGACAGGTAAGTATTATGTATGGTGACACATGGCAGGTCCGCTGGAAGGAATTTCTATCGGACTCGTATGTATATGGATCTAAAATTGAATTTAATGAGGATGGTTCAGTCTCTTATAAAAACCGCCTCATGCCGCCGGGCACGGTGATTCACACATGGTATTCTATGACGAATTTCCAGGGGAATAGGATAGAGCCGTCGCTTCCGCTCATCGATGGAGAGCGGGCATATTCCATTGCGGTGAATATTGACTATCACAACAGTGAGAGTGAGGCGCTGATGCTTCGTATCATATTTTTTGACAGGTATGATGTACAGGCGCAGAGTATTATTGTCCGCGATAAAAAGGCGGTTTTCAAGCCGTCCATCAGGACCTACAGCTACAGGATAGAGCTGATAAATGGTGGAAATGCTGATTTTACATTCAAATCACTGGTGATTAAAGAGGTTTCAGAGGAAGAGTTTGATGCAGAGCAGGAAAGAATTGAGAGACTTAAAGAGGACTCTAACAAAAGTAAGAAAAAGCGAAGAAAAAATAAAAAATCTAAGTGATGAAGAGCTTTCTGCACTGACAGAGCAGTTTAAGAGCAGGTATAGCGATGGGGAATCGCTTGAATCGCTTATGCCGGAGGCTTTTGCAGCTATCTGCGAGGCTGATTACAGGGTGCTTGGAAAGAGACCGTATGATGTGCAAATCATAGCGGCAGCAGCTCTTCACGGTGGATATCTCGCTGAGATGAATACAGGTGAGGGAAAGACTCTATCTGCCACGATGCCGCTTTATCTGAATGCGCTGACAGGCAAGAGCTGCATGCTCGTGACCACAAACGAGTATCTGGCATCGCGAGATGGTGCAGAGATGGGAGAGGTCTATAATTTCATGGGTCTTAGCTGCTCATACCCGGATGCGGATGATACAAAAAAGCAGGATGATGACGAGAAAAGACAGTTTTATTCGGCTGATATCATATACACTACAAATGGTGCACTTGGCTTTGATTTCCTTTTTGACAATCTGGTAAAGAAAAAGGATGACAGATTTCTCTGTGATTTCCACTATGTCATAATCGACGAGGCTGATTCGGTGCTTTTAGACTCTGCAATTATGCCGCTCGTCATATCGGGAGTGCCGAGAGTGCAGTCGAACCTGTACGATGTATGTGATTTTTTCGTCACGACACTTGTGGAGGATATAGACTACATAGAGGAGGATAAGGCAGTCTGGCTTACTCCAAAGGGTGTGAAGTTTGCTGAGAGCTTCTTTGGCATATCCAATTTCTACGGTAAAGAGAATTTTGAGATAAACAGGCATGTCACGCTTTCTCTTCGGGCGCACAAGCTTTTGAAGAACAAAAAGGATTATGTTGTCACTGACAAGAAGGAGGTAGAGCTGTTTGATGGAGCGACAGGCCGTCTCATGCACGGTGTCAAGCTGCGCGGCGGCCAGCATCAGGCTATAGAGGCAAAGGAAAAGGTGGAGATATCGCAGGAATACAGAACTGTGGCATCAGTTACCTTCCAAAATCTGTTTATGATGTTTGACAAGATGGCAGGCATGAGCGGGACACTCATGGATGCAAAGGATGAGCTTTTTGAGACCTACGGCAAGCAGGTGGTGAAAATACCTACAAACAGGCCTCTTAAAAGAGTCGACAGGAAGGACAGATACTTTAAAAACGGTCATGACCAGTTCTGGACAGCAGTGGATGATGTGATAAGGCTTCACGAGACAGGCCAGCCGGTGCTTGTGGTGCTTAATTCCGTTACGGATACGGATCTTTTTTCAAGGCTTTTGATAGAGAAAAATATCCCGCACAATGTACTAAACGCAAGCAATGCTTTCTGGGAGGCACAGATTATCGCAGGCGCAGGCCAAATGAATGCGGTCACGGTTGCTACAACGATGGCAGGAAGAGGAACAGATATAAAGCTCGGAGACGGAGTGAAGGAGCTTGGAGGCTTAGCTGTCATAGGTATAGGCAGGATGAACAATTCAAGATCCGAGAGGCAGGCGAGGGGCCGTGCCGGCAGACAGGGTGATCCGGGCTTCAGCCAGTACTATGTGAGCCTGGAGGATGACATAGTGGGAGCTGAGGATGATGATAAGCTGCAGCGCTATATTGATGGCAAAAAGCGTATCGGAAAGCGCAAAATAAAGCGTATTGTCAACCAGTGTCAGAAGCTTAGTGTGGAGTCTGAGGAGATGAACCGCAAGAAATCACTTCAGTATGACCAGGTCCTCCAGCGCCAGCGAGACCTAATCTACGCAACCAGAAAAAAACTGCTCGACGGCGCCAGCGTCGGGCAGGAGAAGATAGTAGAGATTGCGAAGGGGAATATCTCAGACTTCGTTAATCATTTTGACTGCATACAGAGTAATAATAAGCATGGCAGGCGCCGTGGCAGAAAGAAAGATAACGATAAAAATACCAATACACAGCAATACACATCCATGCTTAACAGATACATTCTTGACAACATCTCCTACAAGCTGGACGCTGGCCTGTCAAAGTCTGACATGCAAAGCGCCGCCACTGTTAGCGATTACCTGATGCTTCGCGTGTATCAGGGGCTTTCAAGACAGCGTGAGCACATAGGCGATGAGGAGGCTTACGAGCAGTTTGTCCGTGAGGCAACTCTAAAGGCGGTGGATGATGGCTGGGTTGAGCTGATTGACTACCTTGAGCAGCTCAAGTATGCGGTAGCGGGAAGAGCATCCGCACAGAGAAATGTTATGTTTGAATACCAAAATGAGGCTTTCGAGTCGTTTTTGGATACAGAAAAAGCGGTAAAATGTAATATCATAAGGAATATTTTGCTTAGTGATGTGAAAATCGGCAAGGATGGCAGGCTGCATGTCATCTACCCTTAAAGGTTATTATAATTTAAATAGTTTTACAGATACGAGGAGAATCATATGGTATATAACTTCAATCTCGGAATAGGCTGGGCTTCAAGCGGCGTGGAGTACGCACAGAGCTACAGGGCTAATCTGCTCCGCAGGGCGCACATTCCGGCAAGGTTTGTTTTCACAGATATGTTTCCAACAGAAAATATAGAGCACATGACAAGAAATATCGGCTTTTTGGATGAGGAAGTGATATGGCTGTACACATTTTTTACAGATGTGAGGACATCGCATGTCACATTCACTCTAAAGGAGCTTGAGGCTACGATGGCAGAGGAGGATTATACCTTTTCCAGAGAGGGCAAGACGTGCAGGTATCAGTTTAAGGAGAGCGGCAGGTTCTACACCTGCTACATGGTTGATGATACAAGTGATCTCGTGCACAGAGTCGAGATTGTTTCAAACGGATGCCTGATCAGGAAGGATTTTTACACCTATTGCAGGACCTTCAGCGAGTACTATGCTCCGCTCGACGGCAAGGCTCATCTGTACGGCAGGACATTTTTCAATGAGGATGGCTCGGTGTGCTACGAGGAGGTCATAGAGGATGACAGCACCTTTTACAGGATTGGAGCGCAGGTGCTTTATACCAAGGCTGACCTGGTCGGCTATATGGTAAAGAGGCTTAACTTAACGGCTGATGATGTGGTGATCATCGACAGGACGACAGGCATAGGCCAGGCAATCCTCGAAAACTGTGGACCGGCGCGCGTAGGAATAGTGGTGCATGCGGACCATTTCAGCGAGGGCGGCACGGATGATGATTACATACTGTGGAACAACTATTATGAGTATTCGTTTTCACAGACTGAGCACATAGATTTTTACATCACAGCGACAGATGCGCAGAATGAGCTTATGAGGCAGCAGTTCAAGAAGTATTGTGGAAAAGAGCCTCAAGTGGTGACTATTCCGGTGGGCAGTCTGGATGAGCTTAAGTATCCGGATGAGCCGAGAAAGAGGCACTCGCTCATCACTGCGTCGCGTCTTGCGACTGAGAAGCACTGTGACTGGTTGGTGGAGGCCGTTGTGAAAGCAAAAGAAAGCGTGCCTGACATTTCGCTTGACATATATGGCAAGGGTGGCGATGAGGCGAAGCTTAAGGGACTTATCGGCAGGCTGGGCTGTGCCGATTATGTGCATTTGATGGGACAGCAGAAATTAGATGATGTATACAAGCACTATGATGCGTATGTGGCAGCTTCACAGAGTGAGGGCTTCGGGCTCACACTCATGGAGGCCATAGGCTCAGGGCTTCCTATAGTGGGCTTTGATGTGAGGTATGGCAACCAGACCTTTATCGATGATGGGCAAAACGGCTACAAAATTCCGATCACCGATGAGATGGATCAGAAGGAGAAGATAAAGCTTCTTTCTGAGCGTATAGTGAGGATGTTTACAGAGGATGACATGGATGCATTTTCAGGACATTCATATGAGAAGGCCAAAGAATATCTGACTAAGGAGGTGG
>OBJO01000819.1_pt1 | contig 12490 bp, 11 predicted proteins | sample 1481741 | NCBI WGS metagenome assembly OBJO01 (sample SAMN06140803, study PRJEB22556) | human gut metagenome | host: Homo sapiens | place: China: Beijing | collected 2014 | reverse complement strand
AAATAGCAATCTTTTGTCGCATCGTGCATATTAAAGAGCGTCGTAAAGGCTTCCTCGTAGAATTCGTTTAAGTTCTCTGGAATTGAAGCATGATTGCTAAATGTCAGCAACATTATCGTTAGCAAAAGTGGATTAGATGCAAAAGACGTATATTTATCATAAAGTGTCCTACTTAACTCTGTATAAAACGCTCTCTTGGCCGATTCATCAAACTCAATTTTGTTGACGAGACTTAATGCTTGTTTTTTCGAAAGAGGCATAACAGACGTTTCAACAAAATCATTCCATCCAATAAACATTTCTGTGGGACGCGAAGATATAATATATGTGTTTTTCTCAAATTTATCGCTAAAACTTTTTATCTCCTCTTGAACTTTTTTCAGTTTATCACGATTAACTTCATCAAATCCATCTAAAAGAATGATATATCCTCCTTTCTCCAGGCTATATTTATAATATTCATCTGCTAATGCAAAGCCATTATCCGATAGCGTTTGATAAACCGCACGGTATATTGAAATGTCCTTATTTTCCATGCCGTTAAACTTTCTGAGTTCAAGCAATACCGGAATGTACTCTGTTTCTTTTATCGTGCTAAGGAACAGGTGCTTCATTAAAATTGATTTTCCTATGCCACCCGTTCCCGTTACAAGAATTTTCTTTCCAATTTTCAACACATCACTAACATTGCTTGTTTTGATAACCTTTCCCTCTAACCTCAGCCCAACACATTCATAAAATGAGTATATATCCTTGGGAACTCTTCTATAAATTAACGTTTTGATTTTGCTATTTCTTTCTTGTGTGACACGGATATAGTCATTAAAAGCAGTTCCTATTTCAATTGATTCTTCTGCACTAAAATCCTTAAAATATTTTTTTACTTTCGCCCAACCTGATGTTGCAGCACTTTTCATTAAATTTGCTGCGGTATCACTTATTATTTTTCCTGCATCTACGGGTGAATATACAATTGGATTTTCCATTTCAATTCCTCCTAAAACTATATTGTACGATTTTAAAATTAATTTTTATAGTTCATCCATGATTTTTTGAATCGCGTTGCAGGTATCATCAAAAGAAACACCCTTCGCATAGTCGTATTCCCCGCTATACTTGCTCCTCTGCTTGCGGAGTGTATCGCTATCCCGAACTTCCTGTATAATCTCCCGGTACTGTGTTAAGATTTTAGCACTGCCGCACTTTTCTGTTGTCTGCTCCAGTGCCCGCCGTAGAGTTGCCTTGTCGTATTCGCCCCCGTGCAGAGCGTACAGGATATAAATTGTATTATAGAGAAATAATGTGTGAATATCAAAACAAGAATATGAATCATAATAATTCGATGATGATTGACTGGCTGTTTCTATGTTAAATTGCCAAATTCAATTTGCATTTCAGAAACATTTTTAAATCGCTTGGAGCGGTCTGGATTCAATCCCTTTTCAACGAATTTTTTCAGGGACTGGTTGACTATATTATTAGTATTCATTTTCCCTGTCATAACAAAATATACAATCCGTGTCAATGCATATATTTCATGTTCAATATTATAGGTGTTGAATCCTTCTACCGCAAGAATTGGGTCGTTAAAATAGCCTTTAGGCTCTGTAGTTGCTGATGTAAGTGAACTGTTCGGGATTTTAACTAGTCCAAAATCTGCAATTTTGATAACGATGGTATCTTCATAAAGTTTAACTAAAATATTTTTCGGACTTATATCTCTATGAAGTTGACCTTTTGAGTGAATATACTCAAACGCTCGTAATATTTGACGAACTATCGACTTGCGTTGCTTACAGTTTAAGGTTGAATTATGGCTCGAAATATATCCATCTAATGTATCATCCATATATTCCATAATATACTCATTTTTGGCAGAGTTATAGTTATAAACTTCAACAACATACGGAGAGGACAATGTACGCATTACATCATACTCTCTTCTAAAACGCGCCAACTCTTTTGAATCTAGTCTCTTTTTTGCTCGCTTTAATATAAAAAATCTATTATAAAAAGTATCTTTGTATTTGAAAACATTTGCATAAGAGCCCTCACCAACCAGTTTTAATTGGTAGGTCAGTTCCTGTTGCTCATGAGAAACGGTAACACTTGAAACGGGAGTGAATATTGGAATCATATAATATAGGTCTATTTTGGCCATATTGGGAGGTAACTCGCTACCACCGCTAGAACGCAAAAAATCCCGACATTTTAAAAACAAATCGGCATAATAAGAATCGATATTGAAAGCAAGGGGAGTTCCTTTAAGAGCCCCAAAAAGTCCATTGATGATGTCCAAACGCCTGATAAGCTCTCGACTCTCATCGGCCCAGAAGTGTGCTTCACACTCACCTGTGGGCAAACGATCATTCATCCTTTTGAAAAGAAGAATCAAATCATGATGCAGAGTTGTAAGAATTTCTCGAAAATAGCAATCTTTTGTCGCATCGTGCATATTAAAGAGCGTCGTAAAGGCTTCCTCGTAGAATTCGTTTAAGTTCTCTGGAATTGAAGCATGATTGCTAAATGTCAGCAACATTATCGTTAGCAAAAGTGGATTAGATGCAAAAGACGTATATTTATCATAAAGTGTCCTACTTAACTCTGTATAAAACGCTCTCTTGGCCGATTCATCAAACTCAATTTTGTTGACGAGACTTAATGCTTGTTTTTTCGAAAGAGGCATAACAGACGTTTCAACAAAATCATTCCATCCAATAAACATTTCTGTGGGACGCGAAGATATAATATATGTGTTTTTCTCAAATTTATCGCTAAAACTTTTTATCTCCTCTTGAACTTTTTTCAGTTTATCACGATTAACTTCATCAAATCCATCTAAAAGAATGATATATCCTCCTTTCTCCAGGCTATATTTATAATATTCATCTGCTAATGCAAAGCCATTATCCGATAGCGTTTGATAAACCGCACGGTATATTGAAATGTCCTTATTTTCCATGCCGTTAAACTTTCTGAGTTCAAGCAATACCGGAATGTACTCTGTTTCTTTTATCGTGCTAAGGAACAGGTGCTTCATTAAAATTGATTTTCCTATGCCACCCGTTCCCGTTACAAGAATTTTCTTTCCAATTTTCAACACATCACTAACATTGCTTGTTTTGATAACCTTTCCCTCTAACCTCAGCCCAACACATTCATAAAATGAGTATATATCCTTGGGAACTCTTCTATAAATTAACGTTTTGATTTTGCTATTTCTTTCTTGTGTGACACGGATATAGTCATTAAAAGCAGTTCCTATTTCAATTGATTCTTCTGCACTAAAATCCTTAAAATATTTTTTTACTTTCGCCCAACCTGATGTTGCAGCACTTTTCATTAAATTTGCTGCGGTATCACTTATTATTTTTCCTGCATCTACGGGTGAATATACAATTGGATTTTCCATTTCAATTCCTCCTAAAACTATATTGTACGATTTTAAAATTAATTTTTATAGTTCATCCATGATTTTTTGAATCGCGTTGCAGGTATCATCAAAAGAAACACCCTTCGCATAGTCGTATTCCCCGCTATACTTGCTCCTCTGCTTGCGGAGTGTATCGCTATCCCGAACTTCCTGTATAATCTCCCGGTACTGTGTTAAGATTTTAGCACTGCCGCACTTTTCTGTTGTCTGCTCCAGTGCCCGCCGTAGAGTTGCCTTGTCGTATTCGCCCCCGTGCAGAGCGTACAGGATATAAATTGTATTATAGAGAAATAATGTGTGAATATCAAAACAAGAATATGAATCATAATAATTCGATGATGATTGACTGGCTGTTTCTATGTTAAATTGCCAAATTCAATTTGCATTTCAGAAACATTTTTAAATCGCTTGGAGCGGTCTGGATTCAATCCCTTTTCAACGAATTTTTTCAGGGACTGGTTGACTATATTATTAGTATTCATTTTCCCTGTCATAACAAAATATACAATCCGTGTCAATGCATATATTTCATGTTCAATATTATAGGTGTTGAATCCTTCTACCGCAAGAATTGGGTCGTTAAAATAGCCTTTAGGCTCTGTAGTTGCTGATGTAAGTGAACTGTTCGGGATTTTAACTAGTCCAAAATCTGCAATTTTGATAACGATGGTATCTTCATAAAGTTTAACTAAAATATTTTTCGGACTTATATCTCTATGAAGTTGACCTTTTGAGTGAATATACTCAAACGCTCGTAATATTTGACGAACTATCGACTTGCGTTGCTTACAGTTTAAGGTTGAATTATGGCTCGAAATATATCCATCTAATGTATCATCCATATATTCCATAATATACTCATTTTTGGCAGAGTTATAGTTATAAACTTCAACAACATACGGAGAGGACAATGTACGCATTACATCATACTCTCTTCTAAAACGCGCCAACTCTTTTGAATCTAGTCTCTTTTTTGCTCGCTTTAATATAAAAAATCTATTATAAAAAGTATCTTTGTATTTGAAAACATTTGCATAAGAGCCCTCACCAACCAGTTTTAATTGGTAGGTCAGTTCCTGTTGCTCATGAGAAACGGTAACACTTGAAACGGGAGTGAATATTGGAATCATATAATATAGGTCTATTTTGGCCATATTGGGAGGTAACTCGCTACCACCGCTAGAACGCAAAAAATCCCGACATTTTAAAAACAAATCGGCATAATAAGAATCGATATTGAAAGCAAGGGGAGTTCCTTTAAGAGCCCCAAAAAGTCCATTGATGATGTCCAAACGCCTGATAAGCTCTCGACTCTCATCGGCCCAGAAGTGTGCTTCACACTCACCTGTGGGCAAACGATCATTCATCCTTTTGAAAAGAAGAATCAAATCATGATGCAGAGTTGTAAGAATTTCTCGAAGATGCGGATGCGTAAATGCTTTGTACAAGTCCGCATACTCTGCATTGGGTTCACTGCACTCCATTAGTTCACGATATTGTGCTTCTATACAATTTTCAACATTCATTACTGCCTCCTATATCTATAAAAGTTAAATGTTTTTATGAGCGTTATTGTTTATCATCTAATTTCGGATGTTGCATATAGAAAATATTCTTCTGCCGTTCGATCTCAGCCCGCAGCTGTTCTTTGGTCGGCAGGTAAGTCAAATACTTCGACATGAACAGATGGTCGTTATCATGCAGGACAGAGTATCTCGCGATGTCCTCGCTGGTTTCGCCACACAGCAGAATGCCGATCGTGGGGTTGTCACCCTCTTTGCATTTGAGTTCATCATACATCCGAACATACATATCAATCTGGCCGACATCTTGATGGGTGATCGTCCCCATCTTCAAGTCAATCAGAACATAGCATTTCAGTTCGATGTTGTAAAACACAAGGTCGATGTAGTAATCTTCCGTATCGGTCACAATATGCTGCTGCCGGGCCACGAAAGCAAATCCCTTTCCCATTTCCATGAGGAAGTCCCGGATGTGAGAAAGAATTGCAGACTCCAAATCGGACTCTGCAAAGGAATCTTCAGTGCGAAAGCCTAAAAATTCTGCCACGATGGGACTTTTGAGAAGTTCAAACTGATGCTTGGGCTCTGCTGCCGTTTTCTCTTTCATTTCTGCAATGACGGCTTCTTTTTTCGGAGAATGGAGCAGCCGATAATAATACTGTGTGCCAATGTTGCGGTCAAGGGTGCGAACACTCCAATTTTCATTAGCCGCTTCATTCATATACCAAACACGGGCATCTTCATCGGGAACACGCAGCAAAGCACGAAAATGTGACCAATTAAGATTTTGAACACGCGTGTTCAAAATCTCGGAATCAGGGAAGCAATGGTAAAATTTACGGTAATAGTGAAGATTTCGGCTGGAATAGCTGTTGCCGAATTCCTTTGTGAGTTCTGCCGAAAGAACTGGAATTAAGCGTTTTCCATACTCTGCACGCTCAGCACCGCTCTGTTCTTCTTCAACAATGCGTTTTCCAATATTCCAGTAGGTCATAATCATTGCACGGTTGGCTGCATTATAGGCAACGTTCTGGCCGACGGTAATCAAATTTTTAATATCGGAGATTACCGGCTGATACGGAATGAGGTTGTTGTCCAATTGAAAAATCTCCTTTCTACTTGAGAATTTTTTCTAAGGATCACTGTTTTAATTATAGCAGATATTGCTTGAACTGTCAGCGGGTTGTGACGAAAACTTGCGTGGCTTACCGTTCCTGCACCTGCTTCTTTCCCGGTGTTGTCCGTAGGATGCCGTCCACATTCTGCTTGATGATGTCATATTCCTGCATCTGGCGTTTGGCTTCGGCGTACTGCTGCTGCAGATGGTCTTTCTGCTCGGTCAGTTGCTTATACTCGGCTTTCAGGGCGTAGAGGTCGGGCAGCTTTTGAAAGCCCTGCTCTTTCAGGGCCTTGGCTGCGGCCTCATAGAGAATCAAGGTGCCTTCGTGCCTGCGCCGGAACTGCTTTTTGTCAGCAGCTCGCTGATATTCCTGCACCAGTGGATGCAGTTCTTTATAGGTTGCGACATCCTTTATCAGTACGGACATTTCTGCAAGTCGGCGTTCGGCTGCTATCAGCGCAGCGGCCGCTTCGGTGCTGGCGGCGGTGATCTCGGCCACCCGGCTTTCCAAATCCGGGTAACTATCAATTTCATGCTCCGTCAGGAAGTTCAGCGTCCGGGCCGCCTGTTTCAGATTGTGGAGTTTTGCCCACTTCTCATACCCTGCGGACTGCTGGGCCTTGATGCTGTTCTCCAAATCAATCCGCAGCGAAATTTTGCGGTTTTCTTTGGGCTTCCGCTCTGCAAACCGCCCTTTGATGCGCTCGGTGATAGCTTCCTCGGTGTAGACTTCGCCCAGCGTTTTGCAGCGGGTGAACCGTTCCTGTCCGGGCGCACGGAACGACACATACTTGCCCCTCTTGACCTCATAGCTTTGCTCCTGCAGGAGCCGCAGAAAATCGTCAAAATCCTTGGCCTGCGGGATGGTGGTATCTATGGCAGCTTTCAGCTTCGCCTTCCAGCTCGTGCCTTTTCGGTGCGCGTCCCACTCGGCATAGCTCTTGCCACGGTCTTGACCGGGCATCACCACGGACAGGTCGTATTCCTTGCATAGCCGATCGCTAGTGCGCCGGATGTAGGCATAACTTTGTCGGTTGGAAACATACTTCCGCTGGTTCACCATGTCCACGGCACAAAAGATAATGTGGTTGTGGACGTGCCCCTTGTCAATGTGCGTGGTCAGTACATACGGGTATTTGCCTTGCAGGACTTCATCTGCAAGCTGCCGACCAATCTTGTGGGCCTGCTCCGGCGTGGTTTCATCCGGCGCAAAAGACTGTATCAGGTGGTGGGCCAGATTGTGGCCTTTCTGCATGGCCTGCGAGAGCAGTAGTTCAAACTCGATGTCGGCGGTTTCGTAGGAGCAGGCAAAGGAGGACACCAGCATTTTTTCGTCCGTCTTGGCCGGATTCTCGATGTAGTCCAATGCCTTTTTCAGCGTTGACTTGATAGGATGTATCTTTGTAACTGCCATATCTGCGCCAATGCTCCCTTGATGTCCGCAACGTCTTGTGTGTACAGCGGCCCCATACTGTTCAGCCGCCGCGCAATCTGGTTGACGTTGACACCTATCTTTTGCAGTTCGGCGGTTTGCGCCCGGATGTCGGTGGTGTCGATGTGGACAACATATCCGTCTATCAGCATCTTCCGGGCGTATGCAGAAAAATTCCGTGTGTGCAGCAGAGCCATCTTCTGCCGGATAAGTTCCCGTTCCTCCGGCGTCACGGGAACACGCAGAACAATTTTTCGGGTTCGGTTCGTCATAGTTTCACCTCGTTTCTTGGGGGTCTGGGGTACTCCCCAGCAAGCATTTTTGCCGGGAGTGGCTACACTCCCTATGCTTGCTACGTTACCTCTCCCCACTACTAAGACACCGAAACGCCCCCGTTTTGCCCGCAAAATACAAAAAAATAAGAGGACGCTTTTTGCATCCTCTCAATGACCATGCGTGACAATCAGACACACGCGGGATCTTTTTCCTGTTCATGGATTCGTAAGGCACCGTCAATGGCACCTTCTACGATGGGTAAGTATTCTTCCGGGCAAAGCTGCAGCTTGTGGCTGACCCGCTGACGTTCCGCACTTTCTTCCCGCATGAGTTCCGGGTTGAAGTAACGCTCCACGGGCAGACCACATATTTTTATCAGCTGAATCACCACCGGCAGGCTGGGCAGCGTGCCTTCGTTTTCGATGTTCGCAAGATACCGGCTGTCACAATGTATCATGTCAGCCAGCGCACTGCGGGAAAGTTGTTTTGCCTTTCGAGCTGCCTTGACATCCGCTCCGAACGTTTCAAAGCCGGGACAGTCCTCAATTTTCGCCATTCTGCATCACCCATATACATTTTATAGTTCATGAGCGATTGGCGAAATGTTGCTATATCCGTTCTGCCTACATTTTATAATTCATATTTTGATACTACTATCATTCGCTTGATTATACATAATCCTTTGCAGTAGTTGCCAAAGCGAACACAAGAATATAAACATGAACGCTTCCTTTCCTGCCAAGATCACAATAACATACAGCATCCAGAAGTTCATTCCAACGATATGCAGAGAGTTAAAATGCCACTTGTTTGAGTAACAGTAAAGCTTAAATTCTAGGTAAACTGCTCTATTTTTTTTCGTCTTTATTCTAAAGGATTTATTTGATTCTCTTTTAATAAAGCAATCCATGCTTGGATTGCCTCCACCAGTACATACTGCTGACGCAAAACAGCCATACCTGTTGCGGGAATACTGGGCTCATTTTCTTTTTTCTGTATATTATATTCCAGATAGGATTTTAAGGTACTAATATTTTCCTCAATTTCTGCTATACACGATTTTTGTTTTTCAGGTGGCAAGGAATCCAAATTCACAATAACTGCGTTGAAGTCTAGAAAAATGTTAATAGGTTTTTCAGAAATCTCAAACATGAGCCGTTCAAATTCTGTTTCTCCGGCATCCGTCAGGGAATAAATCACTTTTTCTGGCATCTTCCCTTCTTTTACGATTTCGCCTCGGATTAGCCCCTTTTCTTCTAGCTGAATGGCTTTTTTATAAATGGATGGAGTGCTGATTTTTACCCATTTGGATATGTTTCTATATTCTACTAACTTTTGAATATCGTAGGCACTCATTGGCTCCTTTTTTAATATTCCCAATACAATTAAATCTATGGTTGCCATGTGGAATCACGTCCTTTCGCTATGTTTTCTGAATAAAAGAACACCGTCAAATTCACTATAAAATATAGTATTGTATTTTATACTTTTTGTCAAGATAAATTGCCTCAGCTCTTGACATATACTATAAATTATAGTACTATTATTTATACGGTGTAGTACTATAACCTACACTACTATAAATTATACCTGAAGAAACGAAAGGAGTTTTAACAATGAATGAACGCAACAACAAACTTGAGCTTTTGGGCAGTGCGCCCATCCCCAAAGCTCTGATGGCACTCGGCATACCGATTATGATTGGGATGTTGATCAATGCACTCTATAATCTGGTAGATGCCTATTTTGTGGGCAGTCTGGGCGAAAGTCAAATGGGTGCTATTTCCGTCGTGTTCCCCTTGGGGCAAGTCGTGGTTGGTTTGGGGCTTATGTTCGGTAACGGAGCCGCATCCTATCTGTCAAGACTGCTTGGGCGCGGAGATAAAGATACCGCCAATAGAGTGGCAAGCACCGCACTATACAGCAGTATTCTGATTGGCGCCATTATCATTCTGTTTTCTACGATTTTCCTCAAACCAATTTTGGCGATGTTGGGCGCAACAGAAACAATTATGCCGTATGCCCTGACATACGCAAGAATTTATGTGCTCTCCTGTATTTTCAACGTGCTTAATGTAACAATGAACAACATTGTAAGCAGCGAGGGTGCCGCAAAGACGACCATGTGCGCCTTGCTGCTGGGAGCCGTATTGAACATCGGATTGGACCCTCTTTTCATTTACACTTTGAACATGGGGGTAGCGGGTGCAGCAATTGCCACAGCAATTTCGCAAATGGTATCCACACTTGTTTATCTAACCTATGTTCTTCGCAAAAAAAGCGCATTTTCCTTCAGTGTAAAAGTGTTTTCTCCTACGGGACAAATGATGGCGGAAATTTTGAAAATTGGAATTCCCACTTTAGTGTTCCAACTGCTGACAAGTCTTTCGATTGCGCTGATCAACCGTGCATCCGGTGATTATGGCGATTCGGTCATTGCAGGCATGGGGGCAGTCACGCGAATTACTTCTATGGGAACGCTTGTTGTCTTTGGATTTCTGAAAGGGTTTCAGCCTATTGCCGGATTCAGCTATGGGGCGAAGCAGTTTGATCGCCTGCGCGAAGCAATCAAAACCTCAATCATTTGGTCTACAAGTTTCTGTTTAGTCGTGGGCTTAGTCATGGCCGTTTTCTCCACGCAGATTATCTCTCAATTTACCGAGGGAGATACTCAAATGATTTTAGCCGGTCAAAAATCTCTATTTGCGAATGGCCTTACATTCATTTTTTTCGGTTTCTACACGGTATACTCCTCTCTGTTTCTTGCTCTGGGCAAGGGGGCGGCAGGTTTCTTTTTGGGCGCATGCAGACAAGGCATCTGCTTTATTCCTGTCATTTTGCTGCTGCCTATGGTATGGGGAATGAACGGAATCCTATATGCCCAACCCATCGCAGATGTGATTTCCGTAGTAATCACTGTATTTATGGCGTTACACCTTCATCGGGAATTGTCTATGGCTGAAAAACAGGTTATGTCCAATTCGGAAATGTAAAGAGGCGAAGAAAAAACGTCAGCTTGCTATACGGTAGTAAAAGAAGAAAACTAAGCACAGAGGAAGATAAGATGAAGATAGAATGGATTTTATGTCCCTTTTGTGGAAGCAAAACGCGGTTGAAAATTCGCAATGATACAATACTGGATAATTTTCCGTTATATTGTCCTAAATGCAAACATGAAACCCTGATTGCGGTAAGAAAACTAAATTTATCTATCATCCAAGAGCCAGACGCACAGACGCAGAGCCGGTAATGCACAAGGTGAATTCACTTGTGATTATCGGTTCTTTTTTCAGTATATGATGAGAACCTGCCCCGACTAAGGGGAAATAAAAAAGCCGTTGGTTGGAGCAGGTAATTTTACGCGCCCATTTTGAACCGGCGGCTTTTGAGAAAATCAAGGCCGCCGGCTCTTTTTGCTTATCAAAGCGTTTCATCGTCCGTATGGCGGCCATAGGAGGATGCCGCCATGCGCCTGATATTCTATCGAACGCCTAGCTTTGAACTGTCAAAAAAAGCCTTGCTCCCGCACAGGGTCAGCAGGGCTTTTACTATGTACTATACGATGTAGTTACTGCGCGTTTCGTGCTGTCATTATGCCCAGTTGGCCGTTTTCGGTCTGCTGGGCTTTTCTATTGTCGCCTGAAAATCTACCTGTTTCAAAAATATTTTTGGAAATTTTCAAAAAAGCGGGTAGAATCGGGTATTTCAGGTGTCATATTAGCGGAAAGGGAAAAATCCACCCGACATCCCCACGGAAAGGGGGTGAGAAGATGGAAGCTATCCCTCGCAACGATGGCGAACAGTACCGATTCGATGCGTTCTGCAAAGCGGTGCTGCGAAATGAGGCCCGGAACTATCACCGAAATAAGAAACGTCTGCTTGACCGTGAAAAGTCATTCAGCGTTCTTTCGTTGGAAGAACTGGGGCAGCTCACGAGTGTAGACCATTATCCAAGTGAAGAATTTGTATTTTCATCCTACGGCTGTGATCTGCACATCGACAATGAACTTGTTGCCAATGCGTTTGCCGCTCTGCCAAAGCAAGAACAAAGCATTCTGATTCTGTTTTGCGTTCTGGAACTGGGCGATGGCGAGATTGGCGACCTCATGGGAATGTCCCGGAGTGCTGTACAGCGCCACCGGACAAAAACGCTGAACGAGCTGCAAAAAAAGCTAAAGGCGCACTTGCCGGAGGGAGGTTAGGCGTAAATGAACTCCTATGAACACACGAGCAGAGAGTTTTTACCGCTCTCGGTGATTCGCTCTGCCTGCGCTGGGGACCCCGATGCAGTTGAACAGGTTTTGCGACATTACAGAGGCTATATCATCAAGCTCTGTACAGACATTTTCTATGACAAGCACGGTCAGCCTCATGTGTGCATAGACGAGTACATGAAACGCCATCTGGAAATCAAACTGATTTCTTCTATTGTAACCAAAGCCGAAACGGTCTGACCCTTTCCACGTTTCGGGACTGCACCTTGAAAAATATGCCCGCAGGACAATGGCGGTGCATTATAGGGCAAACGGATACGTTGCTGTCTGTATCGAGCCGGACGGCGGGTGCGCCACGATGCTTTTCTTTGAAAAGTGGAGCGATCACTACCACGCCGCAATGCAAGCGCAGCTGCTTGCGGGCCATGACATACAGGCAGGCTGATACTCCCTTACCGTCAAAGTCCGAGCGTTCAGAGCGTCGCAGGCAAT
>OBJO01000814.1_pt1 | contig 12518 bp, 7 predicted proteins | sample 1481741 | NCBI WGS metagenome assembly OBJO01 (sample SAMN06140803, study PRJEB22556) | human gut metagenome | host: Homo sapiens | place: China: Beijing | collected 2014 | reverse complement strand
GGCCTGGCGGACGAAGCGGCTCTTTATCATGCTGTCGACGACGGCCATGTCCGCAAAACAAAATGTGAAGCCATCGTTTTTCTGAGGGCATCGAGCCCTCAGAAAAACCTACAATTCATCTCACCGCCTAAAGAGGCGGGAGACTTCTTGCAGAATCAGGTTAAATAATTTTTGATTTGACAGCAGAAGTCTACAGCTCTATCATATTGTTCTTGTGCTTCATCCTGTGAGATTATAAAAAAATCAGCATAATCAGTATTATTACGTACCTGAAATGCCTGGCTCAAATATTTTGAATACATTTTATCGAATATGCCCGGCTTTATATATTCTCTTTGAAAATAGGATATGACACCAGCATGTTTCTTAAAATCAACTCCATCAAGGGCAAGGATTGCGCGAACAGCTGTGAACATGGCATAGTAAGACCGGCTAATAGAATCTTTATAACTTTTATACTCTAGAAGAATCTTAGCTGAATTCAACTTTTCATCCGCCATAGCCAGACGATAATTCATCAATTCTAGACGACGTTCATGCAACAATGTTCACTCCTTCCTTCTGGATGTTTCGATAATAAGGCACATCTTCTTTATATTTGATATATTCATCATGAGGGATTACAGTTGGCGAAATGATAACATCATATTGTAATTCTAAATCAGATGAAACGTCCCATACCTGTTTCAATTTATTTTGCAATATTTGTCGATCTCCCCGGACAATCGCTACCAGGTCAATATCTGAATCAACGGTATTATCTCCACGGGCATATGACCCATAAAGCAGTATTTGCTCTATGGCATCTCCAAAGATTTGATAATAAGTATCTGCCATGATTTGGATAATTTCTTTGAGTTCATCTTTGGTACGCATTTTTTCACCCCCAACAAACTTTTTTTTAATTATATCACATTCACCTATTTTTTATCGAAAAAAAATCAACCATCTCCTACCAAACCGGCCATATAAAAAGCCCGGCGAAATAAGCCGGGCCACCTGGCAGAGATAACAAAAAGGCGCAATAAATATGATAACTGCTTATTTCTTGCTTAATTCATAAAAAGATTGATAAAAAGCAGAGTAAATAAGGCGCTGTATTACCCTTTCCGCCAATTTCCAAAAAGCCCTGTCGCGTAGGTGACAGGGCTTTTTGAGTGGTTAGCAGCTAGTGGCTAGGGATTAGCAAAGGGCTTGTCGCATGACGACAAGCCCTTTAAAGTTGTTAGTTGTTAGTGATTAGTGGTTAGCGGATGGGTTTAAATTTAAAGGTTTTCTCTGCAAACTACAAACTCTGTGCTACAAACTATAAAGTAAACGGGGCCGCGCATGATGGTAGAAGCCTTCGTGCGACAGCCCCTTTTTATGATTTACAAGCTGTAGGGGCTTGCACGTGGCAAGCCCGATTCAGGATATGTGCGATTATCCAATTAGTTTTTTAGAGAACCGTTCAAATGTCCGGCAGGGCGCACTCTGGGCGCCCTCTACTATTTCTTATGGAAAAAGTGCGGCGAATCGCCCCATTGTCCCAGGCCGATGGTGTCGCCTACGGAGGCTACGCGGGCGCTGAGGCAGTTCTTGCACTGGTCCGGTACTTCGTCGACACAGGGTTTGTTGTCGTATAAGAGGTACTGTGGGCGATATTTGGGGACCGTGACGATGGGCATGAGGACGTTGGCCCCGGCTTTGAGGCCCAGTTCCCGTCCCAGGGGATGGAGGGCCTGGAGGGCCGTCGTGGCGGCGATGTTGACGTCGGGCAGGAAGAGGCGCGTAACGGCAATCATCTTGAGGCCCAGTTCCAGGCGCCGTTTCTTTTCTTCGGCACTGTCCATGCCGGCAGCCATGACGTCTCTGCCGATTGGTGTATTGTGATGGACGACGTAGGGCCCCATGCCGATCATGTCGATGTCCATGTCCCGGTAAAAGAGGATGTCATCGGCCAAATCGCCCAGGGTCTGGCCGGGCAGGCCGATCATGTCCCCTGTCCCGACCTGGTAGCCGATGCGGCGCAGGCTGTCCAGGCAGTCCTTGCGGACCTGCCAGCGGTGATGGCCGTCCTGGGGATGGAGCGTCGCGTAGAGGTCGGGATTGCTCGTTTCGATGCGCAGGAGATAGCGGTGGGCGCCGGCGTCGAACCAGCGGCGGTACGTTTCTTCCGTCTGTTCGCCGACGCAGAGGGTCAGGCCCAGTTCGCCGTGGCTCAAGGCCTTGATGTCGCGGACGAGGCCTTCGACGTAGTCGATGAACTCTTCATCCTGCCGTTCGCCGGACTGGAGGGTCAGGGAGCCGTAGCGGTTCTCCCAGGCCCAGCGGGCCATGGCCAGGATGTCTTCGCGCGGCGTATCGAAGCGTTCTACTTCGTCATTGCTCTTGCGGATGCCGCAGTATTTGCAGTCTTTGATACAGTAATTGGAAAATTCGACGAGGCCCCGGTAATAGACAACGCGTCCCACACCGGCGGCCTTGACGGCATAAGCCGCATCATAAAGCGCCTGGAGTTCATCAGGATCGGTAATCGAGAGCAGCGCGATCAAATCGTCGCGGGTTTTCGGTTGTGGAATAGTCATAGACGGAACTCCTTTCAGATGGCCTGCTATTCGTTGGCCCAATGAATCTTTTCAAAGAAAAGGAAGATGAGGCTCATGACCATGGCGACGACCGTAGCCAGGCCCATGCCCTTGAGCTGGACCGGACCGAGGACGATAGTCGCCCCGCTGAGGCCGGAAATCATGGTGACAGCCGTGAGGATGAGGTTCTTCGAGCGCGTATAATCGACTTTCTTTTCGACGAGCATACGCAGGCCTGAAGCGGCGATGAAGCCGAACAGGAGAATGCAGACACCGCCCATGACCGGCGTCGGGATGGCGTGGATGAGGGCTGCAATCTTGCCGACGAAGGAAAAGAGGATGGCAAAGACAGCAGCGCCGCCGATGACCCACGTACTGTATACACCGGTAATGGCCATGACGCCCATGTTTTCACCATACGTCGTATTCGGCGTCGAACCGACCAGGCCGGACAGGACGTTGGACAAGCCGTCGGCAAAGAGCGACCGGTGCAGGCCCGGGTCCTTGATGAGGTCGCGGCCGACGATATCGCTGGTGACGAAGAGATGGCCCAGGTGTTCGGCCAGGACGACGAACAGGGCCGGCATGATCATCATGATAGCGCTGAGATTGAATTCCGGCTTATAGAAGGTCGGAAAAGCGAACCAGGGCATTTCCTGGACATGGGTCCAATCGACGACGCCCATGAAGAACGACAGGATATAGCCGGCAATGACGCCGATGAGGATGGGGATGATGCCGATGAAGCCCCGGCCGAGGACGGTGGCCAGAATGGTGATGACCAGGGTGAACGTCGAAATGATCATGGCCGTTTCATTGGACATGCCCTGGACTTCGCCCATATAACCGGACATATTCATGGCCAGCGGCGCCAGTTCCAGGCCGATGATGGCTACGATGGAACCCATGGCAGCCGGCGGGAAGAGGACATCGATCCACTTGGTGCCGACCTTGTCGACAATGGCCGCCAGGATCATGAAGGACAGGCCGAAGACGATGAAGCCCCCCTGGGCGTCGCCATAGGACATGCCCGGTGTCGCGCAGACAGCCAGGACCGGCGAAATGAAGGCGAAACTCGAACCGAGGTAGGCCGGCAGGCGCCATTTACAAATGGTCAGATAAATGAGCGTACCGACGCCGTTCATGAACAGGGCCGTCGCCGGGTCGACGTGGAGCAGGAACGGGACCAGGACCGTCGAGCCGAACATGGCAAAGAGATGCTGTAAACTCAGGGGAATCGTCGGCAAGATAGGCAGCCGTTCTTCCACATGTATAATTCTTCGTTGTTCCATAAAATCAAAATCCTCCTAAATTCAATGCCCCATAAAGGGCGGACGCAAAGCCTGCCGGGCCTGCTGGGCACTCAAGTCCTGCGCCCTGGCCGCGACCATGTAATTATCATAGCTGACGCGCAGCAGGAGCGACGCAGAAATCAGGTTCAAAATAAGGGATGACCCGCCGTAACTGATGAAGGGCAGCGGGACACCGACGACGGGAAACAGGTCCGTAACCATGGCCATGTTGACCAGGCCCTGGCCGCCGAGAGAAAAGGTAATTCCCATGGCCAGGAACATGCCGAACCGGTCCTGACAGGAGCCTGCCGCCTGGACGCCAAAATAAATCAGGGCGAAAAACAGGAATAAGACCAGGACACCGCCCAAAAAGCCCCATTCCTGGCAGAGGATAGCATAGGCGAAGTCCGTATGGGCTTCGGGCAGGTAACTGAACTTGCTGATGCCCGTCCCCATGCCCTGGCCCCAGACGCCGCCGGAACCGATGGCGATAAGGCTCTGGGTTATCTGATAGCCGATGGTCTTCTTGTAGTCCTCAGGGTATATCCAGGCCCGGATACGGTCTTTCTGGTAATCATGACCAAAGAAATAAAAAGCCAGGGCGCCGATAACGATTGCCGCAAGGGTCCACAGGCCGATTTTCTTATACGACCAGTGCCGGTCATAGAGCGGGATGCCGCTGCAAAAGAGCATGAACGCCGACGGCACAAAGAGCACGATAGCCGTGCCGGCATCAGGCTGGATCAAGATAATAGCAGAGAGGAAGAGAGCCGGCAAGAGGCAGAGCAGACCATAGCTCTTGAAGAGCTTCTTCTTTGCCAATAACGACGGCGCCAAGTGCTCGATGCGCCATTTTTTAGTGAATCGTTCGACGACAGTCTGCTGGTCACCGTGACATTCCCAAAAGAAAGTCAGCGCCGCAGCCGTGCAAATGATGGCTGCCAGCTTAGCAAATTCCGACGGCTGGAAAGACACGGCCCCATAACCCAGCCAGCGCTGAGCACCGTTGACGGTGATGCCGATGGCCTTGACGGCAAAGAGCAGCAGGGCGCTGATCAGGACCAGCGTACCGCACCAGCGGCGCAGCCACGGATAGCCCAGGTGCCAGACGCCGGCAGACGCCAGCAGGCCCATCACCAGGAAGCCCAATTGTTTCAAGAGATAACCATAGACCGTACTGCCACCATCGAGGACAAAAGTCGAACTGAGGATATTTTCCATGCCGACGACGATAAGACACGAAAAAATCCCAACCAGCCAGAGGACGTTAGTCCTCCGGCGCCGGGTCCGGACGGTCAGTCTGGGTTTTAACATGAGCAATCACTTCCTTGGGACGCGTAGCGACACAATGGAAAATGGGCTGTCCCTTGGCGCTGAACTTCGCTTCATATTCCGTCATGGCTTCATTCAAAATCGGGCTGTTATGCAGATCATAAGTCACTTCCGACAAGGGCCAGCCACATTCGCGGAACTCGTCGAGGGTGAAATCGAAGAGACCGGCATTATCGGACTTGAAGTAAATCTGGCCGTTTTCCCGCAGGAGCCGTGCGTAGCGGTCGAGGAAACCGCGGTACGTCAGGCGCCGTTTGGCATGGCGCTTCTTGGGCCAGGGATCGCAGAAGTTGATGAAGAAGCGGTCCACTTCCCCTGGGGCAAAAATATCTTCCAGGCGGGCTACGTCAAAGCGCAGGAGCTGGACATTGTCCACTTCGGCAGCGGCACACTTCTTGCCGGCATAATAGAGGACGCCGACCTGGATCTCGATGCCGATGAAATTGACATCTTTGTGGATCTGGGCCATCTGGGAAATGAAATTCCCCTTCCCCGTCCCCAATTCGACCCACAGCGGCGCATCGGGATTCTTAAAGAGGGAACGCCATTTTCCCTTATAGCTTTCGCAGCTTTCCAGATGGAGAAAATCACTATAATCCTTGATAGCCTCGTCAATCCACGGTTTTCTTCGTAAACGCATTGTACCTCCTATGTAAAAAACGATTCATCGTACAAGAACCCTTCAGACCTGCTGTACAAGCCGAAGGGTTCCATGACTAACTTTTTCAGACTTATTTAATTATAAAAAATGTCGGCGCCGGTGTCAATAAAAACCGGTTTAGAACTGCCAAGTCAAGCCCGCATTGACCTGCCATTTCGTCGTGATGTTGCTAGAAAAAGACCGTTCCACATCAGCATACAAGGAAGCTGCCGAGCTCAAACGGTATGTTCCGCCAAAACCAGCTTCATACCAGGTTTCCCCATAGTCGAGACTCGTATCCAGAGTTTCTCCATTGGCAGACTGCATGTGAACATCCTGGCTATCGCCAAATTCATGAAGTACCGACGCTTTGAGGTAATAATCAAATGGATGACGGCCTTGATCATGGGTCTTGCCCAATACAATGCCTAAACGCCCAATCGTACTGTTAAAAGAATCGCGTTCGACGTGAGTCTTACGGGCCGTGGTATACGATACATCATTCAAATGCCCAAAAACCAGCTGTACTTGCGGTTCAATAAAGAATTCCCGTTTTTTCCCGCAATAAATGGTCTTGCCGTATTCGATGCTTAAACTCTGTTCGTCTGTGCGGTAATCAGCGCTGTCCGGATATGGGCCAAACGTCGAAATATGAGAATCATCCCGGCCAAACTTAGCTACAACGTCCGTGTAACTTCCATGGCTTCCAAACCACGTGCCATATAAGCCCCCGGCAAAAGTATGCTCTTTGCCAGTCCCAGTTTTATAATCCGGTGAGGCAATGCCCCGTTCGCCAAAAAGGCCATACACACTGCCCGGATTGACACTGTACTCATACCCCAACTGGAAAATATTGTACTTACTGTCCCAGCCGTCGCCAGTCATCCTGCCGCCGCGATCACGTACCCAGATTCCATCGGCATCATCTTTTTTATTGCGCTGGCGCAGATTTCCTCGGCGCTGACGAAGTGTATCCAGGCTATGACGATACATTCCATATACATTATCCCCGCCAACCAGCAGAGGCCGGCTGTCCTCATTGACAGTCTTTTCCAGCTTGGTCAGGTACCATTCCGTATCCTTGGCATCTGCCACGCCCAGGTTATTCCGGACATAGGAACCATTCTGAATGGTCGGGGTCACATCCCACAGGCCGCCCTGGTTCAGGGATTCCCCGGTAAAGGAAGCCTGGCCGCTGTCATCCGTAATCAACAGGAGATGACGCGTGCCGGTAACTTTTTTGCCGCGGACAAAGCTGGCATCATAGACCTGCACCTTACCGGAAGAGCCGGCGTCTGCCTGAGTCAGATGCACCTTATCCCCATCGGACTGACTGTCCAAATCCGTTTTCATGTAGAAAATGCCATTACTGCCACTGAAATTATTAGCAGACAGCTGCTGATAGGCCGAATTGGCTTTCATATTGACCACGGCTCCGCTGTTCAGGGTAAGGTTAGTCACCGAACTGTCTCCTGTCATGTTCCACTGCGCTCCATGAGACAAGTCCAAGTCCAGTTCACTGCTTTCTCCCTCCACGGCAGAAGAGCCGGTAAAGAAGGAGTCCCCCGTATCCAGCACGGCCCGAATCGTGCCCCCATCGCTGGCCAGCATGTTCCCCTGGATGGTTTTCCGGGTGCCGGAGGCCGTCAGGTCGATGAGGCTGTCCGCATCCTGGCTGAACAGGGAATACTGGCCGCCCATGATGTTGGCGCTGCCCGCAAAGATAACGGCACCGGATGTTTGGCTTTCTACACCACGGCCTTCCGCCGCAACGGTGGCATTGTCCAACAGACTGGTGATTCCCTGGGAAAGGCTGGAAATACCCACACCATCTGCTCCATTCACGATGACAGATGCGTTTTTTCCAACAATCGTTTGGCCGCCTTCTTCGCTGACAATTCCAATCCCGGCAGTGCCGTTCACCGTAATAGAGGCATTATCCTGGAAACTGCTGGCTCCCTGGGAAAGGCTGGAAATACCCACGCCGTTTGCTCCAGTCACTGCAACAGAAGCATTTTCGCCTATAACCGTGCTGCCGCTTTCTTGACTGACAATCCCTGTCCCTGCAGTGCCATTCATCGTAATAGAGGCATTATCCTGGAAACTGCTGACTCCCTGGGAAAGGCTGAAAATGCCCACGCCATTTTCTCCCTTCACCGTAACAGAAGCATTTTTGCCTATGACCGTGCTGCCATTCTCTTTGCTGACAATCCCTGCCCCAGCAGTGCCGTTCACCGTAATAGAGGCATTGTCCTGCAGGCTGCTGACTCCCTGGGAAAGGCTGGAAATACCCACGCTATTTTCTCCCTTCACCGTAACAGAAGCATTTTCGCCCACAATCGTTTGGCCGACGTCTTCACTGACAATTCCTGTTCCTTCGCTGCCGTTTACGGTAATGGATGCATTATTTCCCAGACTGGTGATGCCATTGGTTAAACTGTAAATGCCCTTGCTGGCCAATACCAAATCATCATCTTTCAATTTTTCCCCGGTTACGGTAATGGATGCATCGTCACCTACAACAGTATACCCATTGCTATAGCTGACAATACCCATTCCGCCATCACCATTTACGGTGATGGACCCGCTTTCCAAAGAGGTGGTCCCATTGTCGGTATAAATTCCCATTCCTTCCAGACTGTTTACGGTAATGGAAGTGTCGGTTCCCGTCAGAGTGGTACCTCCTTCACTGGAAATCCCTATAGCGCCCCCGCCGGTGTTGGACGCTGTAATGGCTGCACGTTTTCCGACTGTGGTAGTGCCCCCGGATTCGGTGGCAATTCCGGCAATACTGGGCCCATTTCGATTTGTGGCTGTCAGAGAAGCATCATCGCCGATTTCCGCCGTTCCGTCGGAAACGGTAAATATAGCATAAGTAAAACCATCCCCCTGATTAGTTGCCGTAACGACAAGGCCATTTCCTGCCACTGTTTTCCCCTGGCTACCGGTGGTAATACCATAAGCAACCACCGGCGCATTGGCTGAAACAACCACATTGCGGCCCAAGATAGTGGTCCCCTTATCTTTCGTAAGTATCCCATTCACATAGCCAGCAGGGCTGGATACCTGGATTCGGGACGAGTCTCCCAGGGTCGTTTGTCCTCCCTCATTTTGAGTAAGGACACCTGTGGCATTATATCCAGTAGATGATTTTACCGTGGCATCAGGTCCCAGTTCAACAACCGAACCCTTGACAATCAGTCCATAGCTGTTCGTGTTTACGTATGGATCACTAGGTCCTGTAGTAACCACTTTGGGATCGACCATTGCTGTAATGGAGGACTTTTCCCCCAACTTCACGACTGTCCCAGCCTGGGCTTCCAATCCAATCACTTTATGCACATCATCCGTTTCCTGGATTGCCTGGATGCTGGTTTGCTCCCCGCCTAGCAGTCTGCTTCCCTGGTCCTTGACTTCCAAACCAATGATATCCCAGTCACCATCTCCATCGACGGCGCCATCAGCCGTTGCAATCGTTTCACTTTGCTTTCCCAGATTCAGGGCAGCCCCCTGAGATACTTGTATACCTATAACATTCTTTAAATCATTTACATGTTCCGTAATCGTGGTTGAGGTCCCGTCCGTCAGCACCGCATCCTGAGTTACCGAAAGACCGATGGCATCACGGGCCTCACCCATCAGCGGCGGATTGGCCGCCTCTGCTATACCCGGCAGAGTAATTCCCCATACAGCCATAGAAGTCAATGCATAAATGATTTTCTGATTGATTCCATTCATAAAATACTCCTTCCTTTAAAACAAAAAGCCCCCACACGATGGTAGAAACCTTCATGCGAGGGCCTTCGATTATCCTCTATCTTTAATGACGCGGACTCGCTGAATAACAGGATTCCCATCTTTATCTTTAGTAATTGTATCTATGCGGATGCGTTCCAGTTCAGGTTCAAATTCATTGACAATCCGGTCACTGAGCGCAGCTCCGCGCTGCATCTGACGATATACCATCAGGGCAAATTCATAACGGGTCATCATGCGGTCGCCGCCAAAGTTGCCATCTGGATACCCTTGTACGATGCCATTGCCGTACAGCTGGGCAATTTCGTTATAAGCCCAATGGTTCTGCGGGATATCCGGGAAGAGTTTCGTCTTCGTCGGATCCAGACGATTCCCAGCTGCGACATCTGCCAAGGCACTGCGCAGGCCTTCGATTTCCTTGCGCAAATCCTTGATTTCCTTCGCCATGGCGACGCGGGATGTCGAAACGTGGTTGCCCTGGCCCAATTTGAAGCTGACGCCCGCATTGACCATATTTTCACCACCGCCGAAAGAGCCGCCGACACTGAACATCGTGTCTTCATTGGGCCGGTAGTAGGCACCGACAGCGGCCGCATTGGCACCGCGGTAATTACCGTAGCCAGCTGCGAAATCCCACTTGTCGTCCGGGTCGAAGTCCAGCGGATGTAGGGCAGCGAGCGCTGCGGCACCGGCACCGACGCGGTTGACGCGGTTATCCAACTTGTTGACAGCTCCACCAAGGCTGTTGATAGCCTGGTCACGCTGCCAGAGCTGATTGCCATTGACAGCATCGGTCGAACCTGGTGCGACTTGTCCATCAGCAACACCGCTGACGATGTTGCCACCCATGTTGACGTTGCCGTCGGCGATTGAGATAGTCCGGTCTGCATCAGAAGTCTTGATAGTCAGGCCGTTATTATCGACGATTGTATTGCCAGCCTGAAATGTATCACCAGTAATCGTCGACGCATTAATTGTCGTTGCTTCAATACTGTTGATGCCCGTCAAATCTTTTGCCAGTTTAATCTGCAGCTGCGCATTGTCACCATCCTGCGAGGCAACAACACCAATATTACTGCCATCGGCATATTCCGTCGCACCGCCGTAAACCTGGACATTATTGTTCAATTTCACAGCAGCACTGCCGGAATCACCGCTATACTTCATGCCGTCATCGAGGGTAGCCGCTTCGTGGGTATCACCGTTCTGATTCTGGTAGACGATACGGGTCATGGTTTCGCCATCCTGTCCGTTAAGACCAGGTGCACCTGCCGTCGTCCAGATGTCCGTCACGCCGTCTTTGCCGTTGAGACCGATATGGCCTTCCGCGCCATTGACGCCATCCACGCCATCTTTGCCGGAAATGGTGACACTGCTATTGCCATCCGAACCTTTGATGGAGATACCATCCTGGCCGTCCAGGGATACACCAGAAGTCCCATCGGCCCCCTTAATGTCCATATGTCCATTGCTGCCATCCTGCCCGTCCTGGCCGGCACCACCGATGGAGAGATTGTCGCTGAGCTTGAGATCATAAATCTTCTGCCCGTCAGTCCCCGTCGTCTGGGCAATCTGAAGGTTGCCGTCTGTATAGGTGCCATCGCTAGCCGGAGCCGTGCCACCATTGACCGTGACTTCTGTATGATGTTTATCGACAGTCTCGATGGCCGTATTGATATTATCGATTTTCTGGTTAACATTCGACTCGACGGCATGCAATTGGTCTTCTGTAGCCGCCCGGCCCGAAGTGAATGTCCCTTCCGTCCAAGTCGTATTGGTCAGACCGTCAATGGTGCCGCTGCCACCGCCGTTGATGGTCACATTGCCAGCCGTGACGCTGCCGTCCGTGCCGTCCAGTTTGACCTGATTGTCCCCTGTACCGACCGTCACCGTACCGCCACTGCCATTGATGGCAATCTGGTTGGCACCACTGCCGAAGGTGACATCGTTGGCAAGGTCCACCGTATATTCCTTGCCTCCGGTAGCGGTGTTGGTGCCTTCCGTAACGGAAATATTCTCTGAACCGGCCTTGACCGTAGTATGCTGACCGGCCAGAGTCTGGACTTCATACAGCTGGCTGCCGTTGATGGCATCCGTGGAATCACTGCTGACCTTGCCTGCCGCGATATTGGTGATCTTGTTGCCCCCATTGCTCAGACCGCTTTCCGTCAGGCTGACATTATTACTGTTGCCATCGGTATCGGTATGAGTAATCGTGACGCCGTCGTTGTTGATGACCGTATTGCCCATATTGACAGAGCCAGTGTCTCCCAGGTTCAGATCCTTGTTCAGCTTAATCAGGAGCTGGCCGTTTTCGTCGTCCTGGCTGGATACCACGCCGATGTTCCCATCCGTGAGGTCGGCTTCATTCTTGGCATTGCCCTTGACGTTGACCTGCTTGTTCAGTTTCACAGCAGAAGCCGTGCCAAAATCGCCGCCGAATTTCAGACCGTCATCCAGGGTGGCAGCTTCGTGGGTATCACCCTTCGGATCTTTGTAAACAATCCGGGTCATGGTTTCGCCATCCTGTCCGTTAAGGCCAGGTGTACCTGCCGTCGTCCAGATGTCCGTCACGCCGTCTTTGCCGTTGAGACCGATATGGCCTTCCGCGCCATTGACGCCATCCACGCCATCTTTGCCGGAAATGGTGACACTGCTATTGCCATCCGAACCTTTGATGGAGATACCATCCTGGCCGTCCAGGGATACACCAGAAGTCCCATCGGCCCCCTTAATGTCCATATGTCCATTGCTGCCATCCTGCCCGTCCTGGCCGGCACCACCGATGGAGAGATTGTCGCTGAGCTTGAGATCATAAATCTTCTGCCCGTCAGTCCCCGTCGTCTGGGCAATCTGAAGGTTGCCGTCTGTATAGGTGCCATCGCTAGCCGGAGCCGTGCCACCATTGACCGTGACTTCTGTATGATGTTT
>OBJO01000812.1_pt1 | contig 12524 bp, 10 predicted proteins | sample 1481741 | NCBI WGS metagenome assembly OBJO01 (sample SAMN06140803, study PRJEB22556) | human gut metagenome | host: Homo sapiens | place: China: Beijing | collected 2014 | reverse complement strand
TTTTCCCGTGCACATAATCCGCTATGCCACGAAATTCTTCCGCACTCAGTTGTTCTTTGGTTGACGGCCGTGATGGTCTTGCCTACAGCGATGTGGCCGACATCATGGCGTGGGATGTGTTGAATAGCAACATATTCGAGGTGGAGACAGCAGTGACATTGCTGGAGCTCAAAGAAGCGGCTCTTCATATGAATAATACATCTGAAGGAGGCAAGGCATGGTAGAACATGTTGATGCATTACCTAGGTCGGAAGATGCGGATAATCTCTCGGACGATTTTCCGACAAACACCATGCCTTACGTCATCAGCGCATCCGCAGGCACCGGCAAAACCACTCAACTCTTGCAGGATATTCTGCTGGACTTGCTGAACCGTAATGCAGACGAAGCGCATTCATCCATCCGCGAATCGTTAATTATTACTTTCACCGTTGCCGCAGCCGCAGAAATTCGCCGGCGCTTGGAACAGAACCTGCAGTACGCCATTCTGTATGCGCGGCGCAATCATGGATGCCAGCCGGGTTCACTCGTGCTCTTGGATACGGACTATCAATTAAGTGGAGACGACAGCGAACTGGCGCGTACGATTCTGCACGATTGCCACCATGCGCAAACCGTATTCTCCGTTGCCTTGAACGATCTGCCAACCGTGCAAATCAGCACTATTGATGCGCTCTCCAAAAGAATCGTGGATCGCAATGCCGATACATTGCCGGTGGCTCCAGGATTCCAGATTCTTGCTGATGATGCCATGAAGAACCGGCTGAGAGGCCAAACACTCGACGCGTTATTCGAATCGTGGTATGACGAGCGCAACTCAATGCACGCGCGGTTCATGGATGTGTTGGACAACATGCAAGGGCCCCGGCATGATGGTGACTTGCGCGCCACCATGATGAGCCTGTATGACAAGGCACTCACCAAGCCCAACCGCATCGGTTGGCTTAGCCGGCTCGCCGAACCATACCGGTTCAACATTGCGTCGCTGAATCAGGTCGTTGGTGGTGAATACGGCAATGAATATTTGGACCGTTATTTTCGAGGCTGGATTGATATGGCAGAACATCCTCTTGCCGAATTGCGATCGTGTCTTGATGAGGCGCTCGCCAGCTGCCACGATGCGCACACCGCGCAGCAAGATACGGTAGTCAAATCATTGCGGATGATATGCGATTTGCCTCAGTACTTGCGTAGCGAATCATGGAATGCAGTTCGTGCTCGTGTTATCGATGCCAATCCATTGGACGTACTGCCCAAGCGCATTACTGTCGGCAAAACTGCCATTCTTAAGAGTACGGCAATCGCCGTACCCAAAGACAGTGAACTGGGCCGTCGCTTGGCGGAAACGGTGCGGGGCATTAAAGGGATCGTTTCTGATTTGCAATCGAAACTGGCCTTTACCGCTGAACAAGTGGACTCGCTTGATGAGGTCGCTGCGCGAAGACTCGAAGGATTGATTGCGCTCATCACCACGTTCGACCAGCAGTATGCGCTTGTGAAACAGCAGGAGTCCGTAGCGGAGTTCAGTGATGTGGCTTTCTGGGCATTGGATGCCATGCAGCAGCCTGACGTGGCCAAGCGTATCGGTGCTCAGTGGCGATATATTTATGTGGATGAATGCCAGGATAATAACGCCCTGCAGAATCGATTCATTCGCGAAATCAGCCGAAATGCAGCCAAACTTACCATGGTCGGTGATGTGAAGCAAAGCATTTATGGGTTCCGTGATGCCTCGCCGGAGGAGTTCGGCGATATCTGCAATAGTGTTACGGATGCGAGCCATCGCCGGGAATTGTGGGTGAACTATCGATCGGTGCCGGAAATCATCACTTTTGTGAATACGGTATTTGCCCGACTGATGACGCCGAATATGGGTGCGACCGATTACCTGAAGGAACAGTTGCAAATCGGCTCGGCAAAGCAAGCCGGTAAACCATTCGATGCAGAAGCCATTGAATTGTTGGTGAGTAACGCGGCACCTGACTTGAGTGCTGATGTTGTGGCTGATGAAAACGGCACTGACACTGCACCGACAGTTCGCGCCGGCAAGGACGAATTACAGGTGGACATGATAGTGCGCCGTGTCCAGGAGCTCTGCGAGGGGCCTCGCGCGCAGTATTCATATGGGGATATCGCGGTGCTGGCTCGTGGCGCTACTCATTTTGCCGACCTGGCTGACCGACTATATCGTGTCGGCATTCCAGTCGAAGTACAGGGCGTTGGAGACCTGTATCGTCAGCCGGAGATACAGATCGCCTTGGATTGGTTGCGTATTATCGCCAATCGTCATCAGGATGTGCCGTTGGTTGCGGTGCTACGGACTATGGGGTTCACGGATGATGATTTGGCGCGGATTCGTCTGCATAACAGAGGCTGGCTATTTGACGTTATGCGGCGGATTGCTGAGAGTGGGGGAGAAGCTGATGAATCGGCTGTTCTTTCTTCTGATGTGTTGCTTGCAAAGATATCGGCATTCCTGCGAATCTATGATGCCGCATGCGATTATGCGCGAGTTCACTCTCTGTCTGATTCGTTGTGGCATCTCTATGCCGTTTCTGGCTTGTTCGATTTCGCAGGCAATATGCCTGAAGGTGAGCGACGGCAGGCGAACCTGCGCTTGCTTGTAGAAAAGGCTGATGCATTTGCTGTAGCTCAGGAGCGTGGATTGCAACCATTCCTTGATGCCGTAACAATGTGGTCCGCGAGTGGCTCCGGTGAAGAAGCTTCAACAGTGCCTACCAAAAACGCCGTGCATATCATGACGATTCATAAATCCAAGGGATTGCAATGGCCCGTCGTGATACTCATGGGTGCCAGCAATAATCTGCTGACCGGATCGAGAACCGCTGTCGTTCGCACGATTGCTCATCAGACAAGGAATGAGGATGGGGCTGTTGCCGAATATGGCGAAGGTGCCTTATCGTTGGTTGACCAACGTAACCATGTTCGAGTGGATACTTTCCAGCGCGCAGTGATTGATTCGCGGGCCAAGGAGTTGGAGGCGGCAGAGGAACTTCGTTTGCTCTATGTGGCGATGACTCGTGCCGAACGCAAGTTGATTATCGCGGGATCGTACCGTCCAGGAAAGAACGATGATGGCAATCTGAATTTGCGTACGATGGCTCAAGGCATCGCGCTAAGCGGCGATGGACGCACCATAGATCCACGAACGGTGGTCAAGAATAGTGGTAGCCCCAATTATCTCTATTGGATTCTAGGATCATTGCTGGCGTCTGGAGATGCGGATGATGATTCGTCTGCGATTCTTCGCCCTAATGAGGTCCGTGCGTGGAATCTTGCTGCGGGACTACAGGAAACAGCGCCGGCTATGGCGGCGACGGGCAGGGCCATTACGATTCGATTCTGCAGTGCTGCGCCTGAGCCGACGACCACTATGAATGAGCGAACGGACGGGTATGGCTATATCAATAAACGTATTGATGTGACTGGTTTGCGATTGCCTGATGAGCCTCCGCGCATGCCAGTGGTAGTGAGTTCCTCCAAGGCTCGCAGCTGGATGATTGATGATGCGGAATCTATATCTGATGACACTGATTCGCTGGCTGTATTGCCGTCTGATGACGCGGCTGCGCCAATTGCCATGCTGGAAGACAATCTAGATGATTGGAAGCAAAGGCGGGAAGCGCATAGTGGGTTCTTTATTCCTGACTTTATGAAGAAGGTATCCGACGTTGAGCCATCTGCTTCGGAGGTGGGTACTGCGGTCCACAATGTACTGGAACTCTTTGATTGGGGTACTGAGCCGTTCCGTGAGCAGTGCGAAGCCGAGCTGAGAAACATTGTTGACCGTCTGGAAGCGAATCATGTCATCACGCCGCAAGTGGCTCATATTGTGCTGACTCGCGAGCTGGAAGGCTTGCTCTGGTTTGTCACTGGAGAAAATTGCCCGCTATCGGCGCAAATACGAGCTCATCGGGATACTCTGTTCCGGGAAGAGCCATTCTCGATGTTGATTGAACGTAACCGGCTTAATGCCAAGGTGAACGGTAGCGGCATGGCTGGTGGCGTGCCCAACACGAAGAATGACAGCGGCAACGTTGCTGAGCAATGTGACGACACAATCGTGGTCCGAGGTATCATAGACGGCTATTTCCTTGATCCAACCGCCAAGACCATCACCCTCTTCGACTACAAAACCGACAAAATGCGCCCGGGTGAAACAGTCAAAGACTGGTCTCAGCGTCTCCGCACCGAATACGCTCAACAACAAGCTCTCTACGCCGAGGCCCTAGAACATCGCTATTCTGGATATGCTGTAGTACGGCGATGGCTTGTAGGGCTCATTGGACACAGGATTATTCACATTTCGTGATCAATGCCGGGGCCTCGGTAACTGACTCGTTTTCAGCTAAACGTTAGTAGCTTGTTCATCTTCAATATTCCGGTAGATATCTACTGTTGATTGCTTGTCGTGCATATTGTGAGGAGTATTGATAGCTCTCGATAAGGAGTCAAAATGGACAAGCAAGAGTTGCAGATGGCGAAAAAGTTAAACGCTGGTTTTCGGGTATTGGATGATATATCTGATATGAATTCTTCGTACATACATGTTGATTGGTCCGATATCAAAGCGGCGATGGGCGGCAACGATCTGGCTTGGTCCGGCGCTGGCCAAGCAGAAGGTACGGATGGAATAGTTGAGGCCGCGAAGCGCGCAATGGCATCATTCTCAAATGATTCGTTGAAGATGATGAACGCCGTCTGCATCTCTTTCGCTTGTTCGGCTCATGAAAAACTCCAGAAAGTAACGCGTGCTGTGGATGAGATACGTGCCTGCGTTCAACCTGATGCCATGATTGTTTGGGGCATGATGTTCGATGGCCAAATTGATTCGGGCGGAGAGGTCACAGTAATCGGATTCGGTCGATGCTCGGACAGTGTTTGATTCTGCAGCTGCTGATTGCCTAATGAAGGAGTTGATTAGCCGTGTCCGTGACCATGAACGTAATCCGGGATGAAGGTAAAAGAATTCCCATTGAGCTTGCGCGAACGCTTTATGGCGAAATCGGTGTTGCAATAGAGAAGTATTTTGAGCACCTGACATATATGGAGCATTTTGGTGTGGCCCTATGTCAGTTTAATCTTCGTCCTTCTGACAGCGCGAATGAATATGTTGCTGATTGCTGCGTGTTGCAGGCCGATGTGAACGGAAAGGCGACTGCTGATTTTCAATCTGCTTATGACCGTGCGGCCATCGCCATTTTGATGTCTTTGTGCTATGCGTTTCAAAGCTATCTAAATGAGAGTAATGGTCTTGATCTGCAGGATGAGAATGGGAGAGGGGTTGGCTGCTGTCCTCTTGAAGTTGGAGGTGACGTTGGTGCTAGGTCATTGCCTCCTGGCACTTTCGCTCGCTTTCAATCTTGGTCTGACCGCTTGTGTTATGTATTTCCTAAATATGGGATATCGACAATACAATTTAGTTGTGGAAGCACTCATTGCCGCATTGGATTAGATGAATTAAAGATGCTCGCTCAGTTGAGTAGTGCACGAAGAAATATAGATGATTGTATGCTTCGTTTCTCTGAGTATAAGATAACTGGCGCGCGTTGGGTGAATCATATATTCACGGAGAAGACGGATTGCGATATTCATATACGAGTGCTCAGTGATTTGACGAAGGATGTGTCTGAGTTCTGTATCAATGAGATTATTGACGGTCTAAACCTTTTGATGAAAGCCAATCGGAGCTGGCCCAAAGTGGATACCGAAAGACATGAGCTTCGGATTATACATTGTGAAGGTGGTGAAAGATCTGGGTTCGCTAGCGCGGCTCTGGAATGCGATAAAGGGTCCAAGAAACGCCTTTATGATATGTTGGAGCTAATCCGATGTATCCTGCATGATCCGCCATACGCATATGTTTGGCATATAGCGGATGCCTCCAAAGAAACGGGCATAAAGAAGGCGGAAATAGTCAGAGCTTCACAGTGCATACCTCTGTATTCGGATAAAAGATATATGACTGTGTGGAATATGGCGTCGCCGAGCAACCTGATAGAGATGCTTAGCCGGTGGGGCGGTTTGTTACAGAGATTGTTCGATCATTATGGTTTAGAACGAATTAACTTTGATTGTATGATACAGGATCGCAGAATTTGTAGTTTGTTGACCCTGGACAGAGAGGCCCTTACGATCCTGAGGTCTTTACAATTCCAGACTGTTTCTCCTATTAGCCGCGTTCAATGGCGCACGATGATCAGAAATAGCATCACCGCCGCATAATTTCCTCTCGCAAGATTGGATTTTCTCAGTAGTTAGTTGTACTTGATGGTTCATGATAGTTCAGAATGTTGCTGACATATAATGGACCGATACGTTGTTGGCGAGTGGCTGGCCCGGATTCAATTTGTAAGTGCAATGCTCGTCTTTGGGTGGCTTGTCCTCGACATTAGCTTGCCGAGCTCGCGGTACCAAGCCTCGTTGGGTGTTTCCCAGTCCGGGACCTTCATGGGGGGGTGTCGTTGATCTCCTGGACGATGGCCTGCAGGTCGGCGTCCGTCAGGCCGTCGAGACTGGTCCTCTTGGGCAGGTAGCGGCGGATCCGTGTATGTGTTCAATAGGGAGTTGAGGTTTAGGTGTTGCGCTTCTATTTAGAACTCAGGAAAACAGCAGAAGCCTCAAAATCTTGTTTAGAGGGAGAAAACAGAATGGCGAAACCATCACGTTCTTCACCCCTCAGTCGAAGATGCATCCGCAAGGTTTTTATTGGGTTGATATTACAGAAGAACAAGCCCATGTTCTGAGCGAAACCGATAAAGCCCTTGTTGTGCTCCGCTTGAAGAGTAGGAACATCCTCATGGTAAAGTGGGAGGTTCTGAAATCATATCTAACTCAGGAATGTAAAAGATACAACGCCAATGAGTACAACCATTGGAAATTGAACATCTATACCGACCACATTAAGATCAGCGGCAACAACAGAGAAATACCCGCCAAGGTTTGGCATTTCAACGCTGAAGTGTAAAGAAAAGCCATAGCTGTCACTCTCTCGCCTGGAGTTGTCGCTATGGCTTCTTTGCTTACTCAATGTTGCAAGCTTTTTTCAAATGGCCAAGCATTTCTTCTTCATGCGCCTTGTACGCCCTTTCCTTCCAGTAAAGGCTGGCTGGTTTGTCGCCGTTTTTTTCTGTCAGTTCACTCATAATGCGAAGTTTAATACTCCCCTTGACTATCATATCCTTAAATGTACTTTTCTTTGCTTCCGGAGACATATTAGAAAATTTGGAGTTCACATTTCTCTGAATGATACAGAGATTTCCAAACTGGTCAACACCATCCTTCCATTGCTCGAATGTTCCCTCAGATGGATTCTGCGGATACCAATGCTCTACGGAATTTCTAAATTCAAAAACAAAGTCGCTGTATTTCTTCTTCTTTCCGTTCCGGTCGTCATTCCACAGCAGGTAATCCAGGTAGTTAAAGACAATATGCGGAGTATTGACACCCATCGCATACACGCCGTTCGAACAAACCTGAAAGAAGTTTTCCCTTACTGCATCAATAGCGATGTTTTCGGCAACTTTATCAAACTTTGTAATGGCATCATTTTTGATATTCTTGCAATCAGCTTCCGAAAGCCATATCAAGAGTTTGGTAATCCAGTGCATTACCTTTGGGGAAGTGTAGGAAACACGCAAGGCGGACTGCATCATAATATTGGTCTTGGTTCGCCAATCATTTGTATCGCCGGAACGGGTGAACTCGGAGTTCCCGTAATATGCTTTCTTCTTCGATTGCTGTCCGGAAACATACAGGCTCTTCAAGCTCCATTCGCCATCAGCGCTGTCATTTGCGTACTCTCTCTTTATGATGTACTTATCGAACAGGTATCTGGTTCTGAGCAGGCAAATAATAAACCCTCTGGCAAAATCTTCTTTGCTGTCTGCGATCCTGCCGGTATCCGTTATGCCGCAGGATACAACTCTGTTGAACGCATCAAGGAGCTTCTTATCATCCAAGAGTTCATCCACGATTTTTGAAGTTGCTATTTCATGGGTGACACCGTAAAGACTCACATAGACCTTCAGCGTATGCAGCAGGAAGTATGGAAACTCAATAACACTTTCAAAGCGAACACGCACATCACCATCCACATAGCCTTCATCATCTTCAACCTTGAAGTTCTTTTCGATCAGGTCACAGATTTTATGTCCGGTGGTTTCCTGTGTCGTTCCACTTATAGCCTTTTTGTATTTCTGCCAGCTGTTAGGCGGCATACTGTTCCATTCGGAGCCGAAAATAGCCTCTCTTACCGCATTGTTCTTGCTGATGAAGTGCATCTGCACATAGCCGGTCATATCGCTACAAGCATCCCATATCTTCGCAAACAAGCCCTTCTCAGAATCATCACTCAAATAGCTCATAAGCGTGGCCTTTAGAATGTCGTGTTGCTCTAATTGCTCACCTCTGGTGTTCATTATCTCATAATAGCGGTTCAGATCGGTATTCTCCGGAACCTCAATCCGATAGACGATAATTTTAGCCAGCTTTTCCATAAAGCTTTCCCTGTCGAAATGATCCTTTGTCAATTCGTGAGATAGTATCCTGATGCCCCTTTGGATTCCCGGTTCAATCCGATCCATATCGATCTTGCTGCGGTTTTCGAGCAGTAGTTCTTCAATGTTTCTTAGGGTATAGTTCGATTTTTCTCTACACGCAAATGTGAGTGTGGGCTTTGTTTTGATTCCAAGGCAGTTCAGCAGCAAATACAGCGAGGTAAGCCGCTGCTGGCCATCCACTACTTCATATCGTCCGAACTGCTTGGAAACGATCAAGGAGCCAATGTAGTAATTGGAGTCCTCCGCAACATCGTTAATATCCTCAATCAGCTGGGTGAGTTGCTTGTCCTCCCACGCATAGGCTCTCTGGTATAGAGGGATTATGTACTCCATATCTGTGTCGAACATATTGCCGTTTTCACCAATAATATGAAGTTCAGTTACTAATTTGCTCATTCCGCACCTCCATATCCATTGATTTCTTTGATCGTGTCATACAACAAGTCTATATTGGATGGGCTGTCCGGTCCTCTCCGTACCTTTATCTGCAATCCGGATATTCCGTGGTGCATCCGGGCAAAGCTGATCTTGGAGAAAATACCGATTGTGTTTGTATATCTGGAATTTTCGTCACCGATAGCGTACTTGTTTACGCTGTCAAACCCCAGGGTCTTCATATCTACACGGAGCATAAACGCCCAGGAAAATAGCTTCTTGACTGCCATTTCATCGAAGTTATGGAACTTGTCGTAATAGCAAAGCAGCGCACAATAAAACAGATTCTTCGTGTATCCGAAACCGGCAGAGCCGAACTTTACTTTGTCCATTTCTTCCGGTGTTTCTACATCCTTGCCGCCGCAGATAACCAGCTTAATCTCCTTGAAACGGGGATTGTTGCAGATCTCCGACTTAATATCCTGGAGCAGATACATATAATGCTCGACCATTTCAAAGAAGTCGTTGCCGGAAATAAATGGCTCGGTAATCTGGAAATACGGCATAGCTCGGCTTGCCCGTCGTGCGTAAGAATAGGTTGAGCTTTCTGCGATACCTTTATAGGTGTCGATTTCCTTGGCTATGAACGGTTTGCTTTTAATGCCTCGGCTCCAATTCAAGATTGGAAACAAATATAGATCAAACAGCTCTTTGATCTTCTCAGTATCCTTTGCTTCCCATTTTGTAACAGCGTGTTCCATTTCATAGGGATACTTTTTCATTTCACGGAGGTGGTACGCTTTCAGAAGGTCATGCGGGTCTAATGCCTTACCTCTTGTATTTTGTGAATCGAAAAGCTGGAACGCTTCGGTTACTTTGTCTACGCAAACAACGACGACCTCTAAAATATGCTCAAAGGCATGGATAAAGTCCCGTTTTACATCTTCGCTCTTTAGGGAGAACCACTCTCTGATAAACGCATAGTTCCTGTGAATGTTGAACTGGCTCACCTTGTTGGTGAAATCTATCTGGAGAATCGAACACTCAAATCCCGGTTCAAGGCATTGCTTTAGAAGCACCAGAGAAATGATTCTCTGCTGCCCATCCACCACATCGTAGGTGTCATTCTTTGTTCTGTGCAGGATGATCGTTCCGATACGGTATTTGAACTCAGTTCTGTATCTGTCCGCATCACTAATTGCATTGGTGATGTCTAGGAATAAATCGTCGATGTTTTGAATATCCCACTTGTACGGCCTTTGATAGTCCGGAATATTCAGATTCATGCTCAACAGTTCATTTACGCTCTTAATTTCGGCATGAACGCGCCGTCTTCGTGGTCGTCGAACATCACGTTGCAGCGTTCGGCGATGGCGAGGGTGTTGTCGCAGGCGTCCGGATGGTCCTTGAACAGTTCGCGCATCTCTTCGGCGGTTTTGATGTAGTAGCCGGTGCCGTCGAATTTGAATCGGTCCGGATCGTCAAGACGGGAACCGGAGTTGATGCAGAGCATGGCGTCCTGTGCCTGGGCATCTTCGGCGTGTACGTAGTGGGAATCGTTGGTGGCCAGCAGTGGTGCGTTGAGTTTCTTGGCTATGGTCAGCAGGTCACCGGTCACCTGAGTTTCGATGGGCAGACCGTGATCCATGAGTTCGATGAAGAAGTTGTCTTTGCCGAAGATGTCCTGGAATTCGCCAGCGGCGCGCAGGGCCTCATCGAACTGACCGAGACGCAGACGGGTCTGGATGATGCCCGAGGGGCAGCCGGAGGATGCGATCACGCCTTTGGAATAGGTGGCGAGCACCTCCTTATCCATACGCGGATAACGCATGACGCGACCTTCGAGGTTGGCCACGGACGAAGCTTTGATGAGGTTGACTAGGCCTTCGTCGTTTTCAGCCCACATGGTCAAGTGGGTGATAAGACCACCACCGGAGACGTCGTCGCGGCGCTGGGCTTCGGTGCCCCAGTGCACACGGGACTTGTCTTGACGCGCGGTTTCCGGGGTCACGTAAGCTTCGATGCCGATGATGGGCTTGACGCCATTGGCCACGCAGTTGGTGTACATCTCGTAGGCGCCATGCATGTTGCCATGGTCGGTGATACCGACCGCAGGCATGCCAAGTTCGGCCGCACGCTTGGCCAAATCAGGAATCTTCGACGCACCATCGAGCAGCGAATAGTGCGTATGGTTATGCAGTTGCACAAAGTTGTTCCCGTAATCAGCCATGCGCTCCACCATACCGTGTGGTCTGGGCGGGAAATATTTATCGATACGTACTATAAGGCGCTATTGCTGTTTTTGTGGGTGGTGGTTCGTCGTTGAGCCGTTGAGGGAGTAAGTGGAGAGCGCTTTCCGGGTAGGATGTTTTCGACCAAGATAAACAAACAACCGCAAAGCGCCTGATGAACAGCATATTCAACCAGCTCCTCAACGTCAAAGGCGTGGTGGTCGAGACCGTGCGGATCGTCGATTCGCCCCTGCGCCCCGAGCCCGTGCTCGAGGTTCGTGTGCGCCCGCGCAGGGGCATGCTCCGATGCTCACCGCTGTGGCAGACGTCGTCATGGTTACGACCAAGGTGGCGGCGTGCGTCGTTGGCGTCATCGGGATTTCGGCTGCTGGCGGGTCGAACTGGTCGCCATGATGCCGCGCGTGGACTGTCCCGGGTGCGGGGTCGTGGTCGCGTCCGTGCCGTGGGCGGAACCGGGCAGCCGGTTCACGCGCGACTTCGAGTCCGAGTGCGCGTGGCTGATGAGCGACCAAGCCAAGACGGAATTGAACCATTGGGTGTTCTGGGCGTCCCACAACCGTATCCCCGAGATAGTCGAACTCGCGAGGAGGATCAGGAGACGGCGCCCGGACATCCTCAGGACCATCCAACTCGGCTACTCCAACGCCAGGCTCGAGGCGTCCGACAACCGCATCAAGGTCACCATCCGCATGGCCTACGGCTTCCACCACGTCACCAACCTCATAGCACTCGTCATGCTCCGTTGCGGCGGACTCGACGTCCGACTCCCACAACCCGCAATCTAACCCACGAAAACAGCAGAAGCCTCAAAAGTAATGAGTAAATATGATAGTCTGGTCAAGTATGTATGTATCCTTGACGGAGATAGTTTTGGCTCTTGGGTTATTGACCGTGAAAACGATGGAACGCTCGAACATCCAATTCAGATGCCATATGTAAGCTACTCTGATATGGTGCATCATTTTATCGATGATATATATGATTTTATCGACCATAACAAGGACATGGAGCTGAACCGTTACGGTGACATTCTGAATCAGAATGGCCTTAAATGGGGAAGCAAGTCTATGAGCACCGCAGATGTATCGAATCTGGATGCACAGTGCATCATGGCATTGATCACCGGAGCTGTCCGGGCAGAACGATTCTGTGATGGTGCTTTGCTTGGATTTTTCAAAGATGGCAGTATCCGGAAATGGCTGGAGCGACTGAAAGAACTTGATAATGGCAGCGGAACCGAGGTGAGATAAAGGCATGGCTGAAATTAAGAGCGTAAATGAACTGTTGAGCATGAATCTGAATATTCCGGACTATC
>OBJO01000811.1_pt1 | contig 12538 bp, 10 predicted proteins | sample 1481741 | NCBI WGS metagenome assembly OBJO01 (sample SAMN06140803, study PRJEB22556) | human gut metagenome | host: Homo sapiens | place: China: Beijing | collected 2014 | reverse complement strand
CGATGAGGAGCTTGACCGGAGAATCGAGGAATATGCTGTTTACGCACGCGTCCAGCCGGAGCATAAAGTGCGGATCGTCGATGCGTGGAAGCGGAAAGGCAGAATCACCGCGATGACAGGAGACGGAGTCAACGATGCGCCGTCGATCAAGCGTGCGGATATCGGCATCGGAATGGGCATCACGGGAACGGATGTGACGAAAAACGTGGCAGATATGGTGCTCGCGGACGACAACTTTGCGACGATCATCGTAGCGGTTGAGGAAGGAAGACGAATCTACGATAATATCCGTAAGGCAATTCAGTTCCTTCTGGCATCGAACCTTGCCGAGGTGCTGTCGATTTTCTGCGCGACGCTGATGGGCTTTACGATTTTAAATCCGGTGCATCTGCTCTGGATCAACCTGATTACGGACTGCTTCCCGGCGCTGGCGCTCGGTATGGAGGACGGTGAGGCAGACATCATGAAACGCCCGCCGAGAAATGCGGATGACGGTATTTTTGCGGACGGCCTCGGCTTTGATGTTGCGTTTCAGGGCATCGTGATTACGGTGCTGACGCTGGCGTCCTACTTCATCGGCCACTATCTGGAAGCCGGCCGCTGGGAAATCGTCAACAGCCCGGACGGCATGTCGATGGCGTTTCTGACACTCTCTATGGTGGAAATTTTCCATTCCTTCAATATGAGATCACGGAAAGGTTCTATTTTCCATATGAAGCATCAGAACAAGTATCTGTGGGGCGCGATGGCACTCTCATTTGTCCTCACATCCGCCGTCATTTACATCCCGGCACTGTCGAGTGCGTTCGGTTTTGAGCGGATCAGCGCGTTGGAATATGATGTGGCGATCGGCCTTGGACTGCTTGTCATTCCGGCGGTCGAAATCAGCAAGTGGATCCGGCGGAAATTTGCTTGACAAACGAGAAAAATTTGCATAAACTAGAACAAACGGAAACAGAAAAAGGCTTGGAACGGAAAAAGTAGAAAATCAGAATTGTTTCACAGAGAATGGCAGACAAATGGGGCTGGAAGCTGCCTGAAACGAGGGTTTTTGAAGTGCGTCCGGAAGCTGGCCGGGTGAAGCGGAAAAAGTGGGTAGTCCGGCACGGGTCCTGCACGTTATGCAGAAGAAAAGAAGAGGGCATGCATGCCCTTAAAGTAAAGTGGAACCACGGAGCTATTTCGTCTTTATCGGAGATGAAACAGCTCCGTTTTTGAATATTGCCCTTCGGGCAAAAAAGGTGGTAAGAAATAAAAATCTGAAAAAGTCCTGGCAGGAGGCAAGGAGAGGAAAGATGAGTTTTTTCGCGTATTTTAAAGAGGAATTTCAGGTGATTCAGGAGCGGGATCCGGCGATACATTCTCCCATGGAAGTCTTGCTGTATCCTTCATTTCGTGTTATGCTGAAGTACAGACGGGCGCACAAGCTATATCTGAAAGGCCATTACTTTCTGGCCAGGTGGATTTCACAGCGGGCAGCGAGAAAAACCGGTATCGAAATCCATCCGGGTGCGACGATCGGAAAGGGATTGTTTATTGATCATGGTTCTGGTGTGATTATCGGAGAAACAGCCATTATCGGAGACAACGTGACGCTGTATCAGGGCGTGACGCTTGGCGGTAATGGTAAGGAGACCGGGAAACGTCATCCGACGCTGAAGGACAATGTTATGGTCAGCGCCGGTGCGAAGATCATCGGATCGTTTACGATCGGGGAAAACTCCAAAATCGGAGCCGGATCGGTTGTGATCGAGGAGGTTCCGCCGAACTGTACCGTCGTCGGCGTGCCGGGGCACATTGTGAAGCAGAATGATGTGCGGATTCCGAGAAAAAGCATGGATCACATTCATCTGCCGGACCCGATTTTCGAGGATATCAAAGTACTCCAGCAGGAGAATACGGGGCTTACGAACCGTGTGCTCGAGCTGGAGGGCGAGCTGCGTCAGATGAGGAAAAAAGAAAGGACAGAACAGAAGTGACGGAAGTGGGCAAAGAGACAGAAAACGAGGAGCTTTTTCCAGAGGCGGTTTTCGGGGAGAAGGATTATCTTTCGGAGGTATTCGGACTGGAACAGCATGACATCCGCATGTATTCGCCGCTTACGCTGGCCTACATCGGGGATGCTGCGTATGAGATCGTCATCCGCACGATTCTGGTGCGGAAAGCAAATATGCAGGTCAACAAGCTGCACCGCCATGCGGCAGGGCTTGTAAAGGCGGAGAAACAGTCGGCGATGATTGAAATTCTGGAGCCGCTGTTTACCGAAGAGGAAAAACAGATTTATAAAAGAGGCAGAAATGCGAAATCCTATACCAAGGCAAAAAATGCGTCCACGATCGACTACCGCCGGGCAACCGGGTTTGAGGCCGTGATGGGGTATCTGTACCTGAAAGGGGATTACAAGCGGATGATCGACCTGATCCGGGCAGGACTTGGCGAAGTGTGAGAGCAGATAAGATTCAGAAAATAAGAAAGAAGCGGCAGGGCAGTGGGGCTTTTGAAAAAGCAAAAGTTCCCACTGCTTTTGGGACCGCGGAACAGGAATGATATGAGAGAAAACAACAGAAACGATGAGGAGCTTGACCGGAGAATCGAGGAATATGCTGTTTACGCACGCGTCCAGCCGGAGCATAAAGTGCGGATCGTCGATGCGTGGAAGCGGAAAGGCAGAATCACCGCGATGACAGGAGACGGAGTCAACGATGCGCCGTCGATCAAGCGTGCGGATATCGGCATCGGAATGGGCATCACGGGAACGGATGTGACGAAAAACGTGGCAGATATGGTGCTCGCGGACGACAACTTTGCGACGATCATCGTAGCGGTTGAGGAAGGAAGACGAATCTACGATAATATCCGTAAGGCAATTCAGTTCCTTCTGGCATCGAACCTTGCCGAGGTGCTGTCGATTTTCTGCGCGACGCTGATGGGCTTTACGATTTTAAATCCGGTGCATCTGCTCTGGATCAACCTGATTACGGACTGCTTCCCGGCGCTGGCGCTCGGTATGGAGGACGGTGAGGCAGACATCATGAAACGCCCGCCGAGAAATGCGGATGACGGTATTTTTGCGGACGGCCTCGGCTTTGATGTTGCGTTTCAGGGCATCGTGATTACGGTGCTGACGCTGGCGTCCTACTTCATCGGCCACTATCTGGAAGCCGGCCGCTGGGAAATCGTCAACAGCCCGGACGGCATGTCGATGGCGTTTCTGACACTCTCTATGGTGGAAATTTTCCATTCCTTCAATATGAGATCACGGAAAGGTTCTATTTTCCATATGAAGCATCAGAACAAGTATCTGTGGGGCGCGATGGCACTCTCATTTGTCCTCACATCCGCCGTCATTTACATCCCGGCACTGTCGAGTGCGTTCGGTTTTGAGCGGATCAGCGCGTTGGAATATGATGTGGCGATCGGCCTTGGACTGCTTGTCATTCCGGCGGTCGAAATCAGCAAGTGGATCCGGCGGAAATTTGCTTGACAAACGAGAAAAATTTGCATAAACTAGAACAAACGGAAACAGAAAAAGGCTTGGAACGGAAAAAGTAGAAAATCAGAATTGTTTCACAGAGAATGGCAGACAAATGGGGCTGGAAGCTGCCTGAAACGAGGGTTTTTGAAGTGCGTCCGGAAGCTGGCCGGGTGAAGCGGAAAAAGTGGGTAGTCCGGCACGGGTCCTGCACGTTATGCAGAAGAAAAGAAGAGGGCATGCATGCCCTTAAAGTAAAGTGGAACCACGGAGCTATTTCGTCTTTATCGGAGATGAAACAGCTCCGTTTTTGAATATTGCCCTTCGGGCAAAAAAGGTGGTAAGAAATAAAAATCTGAAAAAGTCCTGGCAGGAGGCAAGGAGAGGAAAGATGAGTTTTTTCGCGTATTTTAAAGAGGAATTTCAGGTGATTCAGGAGCGGGATCCGGCGATACATTCTCCCATGGAAGTCTTGCTGTATCCTTCATTTCGTGTTATGCTGAAGTACAGACGGGCGCACAAGCTATATCTGAAAGGCCATTACTTTCTGGCCAGGTGGATTTCACAGCGGGCAGCGAGAAAAACCGGTATCGAAATCCATCCGGGTGCGACGATCGGAAAGGGATTGTTTATTGATCATGGTTCTGGTGTGATTATCGGAGAAACAGCCATTATCGGAGACAACGTGACGCTGTATCAGGGCGTGACGCTTGGCGGTAATGGTAAGGAGACCGGGAAACGTCATCCGACGCTGAAGGACAATGTTATGGTCAGCGCCGGTGCGAAGATCATCGGATCGTTTACGATCGGGGAAAACTCCAAAATCGGAGCCGGATCGGTTGTGATCGAGGAGGTTCCGCCGAACTGTACCGTCGTCGGCGTGCCGGGGCACATTGTGAAGCAGAATGATGTGCGGATTCCGAGAAAAAGCATGGATCACATTCATCTGCCGGACCCGATTTTCGAGGATATCAAAGTACTCCAGCAGGAGAATACGGGGCTTACGAACCGTGTGCTCGAGCTGGAGGGCGAGCTGCGTCAGATGAGGAAAAAAGAAAGGACAGAACAGAAGTGACGGAAGTGGGCAAAGAGACAGAAAACGAGGAGCTTTTTCCAGAGGCGGTTTTCGGGGAGAAGGATTATCTTTCGGAGGTATTCGGACTGGAACAGCATGACATCCGCATGTATTCGCCGCTTACGCTGGCCTACATCGGGGATGCTGCGTATGAGATCGTCATCCGCACGATTCTGGTGCGGAAAGCAAATATGCAGGTCAACAAGCTGCACCGCCATGCGGCAGGGCTTGTAAAGGCGGAGAAACAGTCGGCGATGATTGAAATTCTGGAGCCGCTGTTTACCGAAGAGGAAAAACAGATTTATAAAAGAGGCAGAAATGCGAAATCCTATACCAAGGCAAAAAATGCGTCCACGATCGACTACCGCCGGGCAACCGGGTTTGAGGCCGTGATGGGGTATCTGTACCTGAAAGGGGATTACAAGCGGATGATCGACCTGATCCGGGCAGGACTTGGCGAAGTGTGAGAGCAGATAAGATTCAGAAAATAAGAAAGAAGCGGCAGGGCAGTGGGGCTTTTGAAAAAGCAAAAGTTCCCACTGCTTTTGGGACCGCGGAACAGGAATGATATGAGAGAAAACAACAGAAACGACAAGAGAAACTTTGAGAGAAGAGACGGAAAAAAACGTGACTTTAAGGGGAAACGAGATTACCGTGACAGAGACAGAAAACAGGAAGTACAGCAGGCGGATGAGGAGTTTACAGGCGGCATGGTAGAGGGAAGAAACGCTGTCATCGAGGCGTTCCGCTCCGGCAAGACCGTGGACAAGCTGTTCGTCCTTGCAAGCAGCCAGGACGGCCCGATCCGCACGATCATCCGTGAGGCGAAAAAACACGATACCATCATCAATTATGTAGAAAAAGAACGTCTTGACGAGCTGTCCACCACCGGAAAGCATCAGGGTGTCATTGCACAGGTGGCTTCCTACAGTTATGCAACCGTTGAGGACATCCTCGCGCGCGCAGAGGAGAAAGGGGAGCCGCCATTTATCCTTCTGCTGGACGGCATTGAGGATCCGCATAATCTCGGTGCGATCATCCGTACCGCAAACCTGGCAGGTGCACATGGTGTCATCGTGCCGAAGCACCGCGCAGTCGGCCTGACAGCAACCGTTGCCAAAACGTCGGCAGGTGCATTAAATTACACACCGGTGGCAAAGGTGACGAATCTGGTGCAGACCATGGAAATGCTGAAGGAAAAGGGCATCTGGTTTGTCTGCGCGGACATGAACGGACAGAGAATGTATGATCTCGACCTCAAAGGACCGATCGGCCTTGTAATCGGAAATGAGGGAGAGGGTGTCAGCCGTCTGGTGAGAGAAAACTGCGACTTCACAGCCACAATTCCGATGAAAGGCGATATCGACTCTCTGAACGCTTCCGTGGCAGCCGGCGTGCTCGCTTATGAGATTGTAAGACAGAGAAGCTGCTAGAAATTGCGGAAAATCACATTACGCTCCGGCGGAAGAAAGATGAAGGATACAAGAGATATGATGGTGAAAGATTACGATACCTGTACGGATGAGGAGCTGATTGCGCGTCTGCGGGCAGGAGAACGCGAGATTACCGATTATCTGATCGACAAATACAAATCGCTGGTGCGGACCAGGGCGAGGGCGCTGTACCTGGTGGGCGGAGATCACGAGGATCTGATCCAGGAGGGCATGCTCGGACTTTTTAAGGCAGTGCGTGACTACAAACCGGGGAAGGAGGCATCGTTTGCCACCTTCGCCGGCCTGTGCATCGACCGTCAGATGTATTCGGCAGTGGCATCGTCCCAACGCCAGAAGCATCAGCCGCTGAACAGCTTCGTCTCGTTAAGTGAACCGGTTTCCGAGCAGGAGCTGCGCCTGGTGGACGAGGAGACACCGGAGGAGATCATGATCAGCCGGGAAAACGTAATCGGCATGCATGAGCGGATCAAAGAACGGCTCAGCAAATTTGAGTACCAGGTGCTGGAATTGTATCTGAAAGGGTACGATTATACGCAGATTGCAGAAAAACTTGGAAAGCAGCCGAAGGCAATCGACAATGCACTGCAGAGAATCCGCAGTAAAGTGCGGGAGGTCTGTTCGTGAGATGGAAAAACGACCGAAAAAATTACGGTGAATTGTCAAAAGCGCAGGAAAATCTGTGAACAAATAAAAATTTTCAAATTTGTAGAAAAAACTGTTGACAATTCACTATAGTTTTGATAGAATACCAAATGTAGCAAGGAGCTAACAAAAAAACAAAACAACTTGCGAATGCTGATGTGGCTCAGTCGGTAGAGCGTCGCCTTGGTAAGGCGGAGGTCACGGGTTCGATTCCCGTCATCAGCTTACTTAAGAAAGATCCCGGGAAACCGGGATTTTTTCATTATATAAAAACAACGGGAGACAGATCGGAAAAAACGAGGTGAAAAGAATGGAGTCAAAACGTAAGGTACTGCAGAAGCTGTTCCTTTCCACGCTGTATCTGAGCGCGTTTACGTTCGGAGGCGGGTATGTGATTGTGACGCTGATGAAGAAAAAGTTCGTGGATGAGTACCACTGGATTGAGGAAAATGAGATGCTGGACCTGGTAGCGATTGCACAGTCGTCGCCGGGGCCGATTGCGGTAAACGGAGCGATTGTCGTCGGGTATAAGCTGGCGGGGCTGATCGGTGTGCTGGTTTCCATTATTGGAACGATTATTCCGCCGTTTCTGGTTATCTCTGTGATTTCGGTCTGCTACCAGGCGTTTCGGGATAATTTTTTTGTGAGTCAGATGCTGGAAGGGATGCAGGCAGGTGTCGGAGCAGTGATTGCATCTGTGACGTATGAGATGGGGACTGGTGTTGTAAAAGAAAAGGATCCATTTTCCTTGGTGATTCTTGTCTGTGCATTTGCTGCAGCCTGCTTTTTCAAGGTCAACGTGATTTACATTGTACTGGTCTGCGGTGCCATCGGTGCGGTGCGGACGATTCTGGCGAAACGGAGGAATGGGAAATGATTTATTTTCAGCTGTTTTTAAGCTTTTTCCAGATCGGCCTGTTCAGCTTCGGCGGAGGCTATGCCGCAATGCCGCTGATCCAGGGACAGGTAGTGCAGGGGTATGGCTGGCTTTCGATGTCGGAGTTTACCGATCTCATCACTCTTTCCCAGATGACACCAGGCCCGATCGCAGTCAATTCGGCCACTTTTGTCGGAAGTAAAATCGCCGGCATTCCAGGTGCACTCGCAGCAACCTTCGGATGCATTCTGCCGTCGTGCATTCTCGTTACGCTGCTGGCAAAGCTCTATCTGAAATATCGCGAAATGGCAATGCTCCAGGGCATCCTTCATTCCCTCCGCCCGGCGGTTGTGGCCATGATTGGTTCGGCAGGAATCTCGATCCTGGTCACGGCGTTCTGGGGCAGCGAAGGCGGAACGGTCATCCGGCTGGCCCAGACGAACTGGAGTCTTGTCGCGATTTTTATCATCTGCCTTGTTCTATTACGGAAAGGCAAAAAGAATCCCATCTTTGTGATGGTACTGGCCGGTGTGCTGAAGGTGATCCTGTCATTACTTGAGAAATTGATTTGACAAAGTCCACAGGAACAGGATCTTATCGAGCTGCTGACGTCCGAAAAGACAAGGCGCGATGTGATCCGGGCGGATGAAATCAAGGTCAAGAAGGAGGACTGGAGAAGACACCAGATGTGCGTGATACGGCAGCACTGCTGTATGGCCCTTACGTACTGGCAGCGCTGACGGAAGAAAAAGATTTCCTGCACCTGCCATTAACGGAAGAAACACTGGATGCGCAGGTGGAAAAGAAAGACGGTCTGCACTTTTCGGTTGATGGCATTTCCTTTGTGCCGCTTTGCAGCATTGACAAGGAGAAATACCAGGTTTATGTGAAAGTTCCGGGAAAATTTGAGAAGATGATGGGAAAAACAAAATAAAATCCTGTTGAAGCAATTGGAACTGCGGCGATTTATGTCAAAAAAAGCCAGAAAAAAGATAAAAAGGATCTTTCTTTCTAAACATGAATCGTGTATAATAAGCATTACTGTTCGGGGCCTGCCTGGAGAAATCCAGAAGGGCTCCGATTTATGTCATTTATTTTATACAACAAGAAAAGGGGGAAACCATGCAGAAACACAGAAAATTTATTGGGGACAAACGGTTTTACCTGATGGTGCTTGGCGTTGCGATGCCGATTATGATTCAGAACGGTATCACCAACTTTGTCAGCCTTCTCGACAACATCATGGTAGGACAGGTCGGCACCGAGCAGATGTCCGGTGTTGCGATCGTCAATCAGCTTCTTTTTATCTATAACCTCTGTATCTTTGGAGGCGTGTCTGGCGCAGGAATCTTCACTGCGCAGTATTTCGGACAGGGCAACGACGAGGGTGTGCGAAACACCTTCCGCTTCAAGCTCTGGATCGGCGTGATCCTGACGGCAGCGGCAATCACTATTTTCCTTGGTGCGCACGAGCCTCTGATTCGTCTCTACCTGACAGGAGATCAGGGAAGCCAGGACATGAATGCGACATTAGCCTATGGCATTTCTTATATGAAGGTCATGCTGGTAGGACTTCCGCCGTTCCTGTTTGTGCAGCTTTATGCCAGCACGCTGCGCGAATGCGGCGAGACAATGCTTCCGATGAAGGCCGGTATTACCGCTGTCTTCGTTAATCTGGTTTTTAACTACATTTTAATCTACGGAAAATTCGGTGCACCGCAGCTCGGCGTTGTCGGCGCGGCAGTCGCAACGGTGCTGTCCCGTTACGTGGAGATGGCGATCGTGCTGATCCGCACGCACGGAAACAAAGAAAAATATCGTTTTACGAAGCATCTGTACCGCACGATCCGTGTTCCGGCGGCTTTGACGAAACAGATCCTCATCAAAGGAACACCGCTGATGCTGAACGAAACGTTCTGGGCAGGCGGCGTTGCGATCCTGATGCAGTGTTACTCCGTGCGTGGACTGAATGTCGTAGCCGCGATGAATATCTCCAACACGATCTCGAACCTGTTCAACGTCGTTTTCATCGCACTCGGCGATTCCGTTGCCATCATCGTCGGACAGCTCCTCGGAGCCGGAAGGATGGAAGAGGCAAAGGATACCGATACGAAGCTGATCACGTTTTCCGTATTACTCTGCATTGTGATCGGCGCGCTGATGGCGCTCGTGGCTCCGCTCTTCCCACGCCTCTACAACACGACGGACGAAGTACGCCACATGGCGGCAATCTTCATCGTGGAAGTGGCCATGTTCATGCCAGTCAATGCATTCCTGCATGCAAGCTACTTTACCCTGCGCTCCGGTGGAAAAACGATCATCACGTTCCTGTTCGACAGCGTCTTCATCTGGGTTGTCAGTGTGCCGGTGGCTTTCTGCCTGAGCCGTTTTACCGGACTTTCGATCTACGCAATCTACTTTATGGTTATGTCGGTTGACCTGATCAAGTGCGTGATTGGATTTGTCCTTGTCAAGAAAGGAGTCTGGCTGCAGAATATTGTGGCGGAGTAAAGAAAAAAATCTGTCTGTTTTCCAGTCTGAAAAGGATGGGAGGCGGGCAGATTTTTTGCTTTATAAAAAACTTTGTTGAATTTTACTGTAAAGCAAAAAAAGCCCTCCGGGCAGGATCGGACTGCGGCTGAGAGAAAGAAAAAGAGTATTTTTGATAAAATTTCGCAAATGAAGCCGCCGTTTTTGGCGGAAAAGTGGAAATTTTTTCATTAATCAAAACACCGGTTGAAATTTAGAGAACGCTTGTTATAATAGGGGTGCAGCGAACAGACATCCCGTGTGACGCGTGAATCTCTCTTCCTATTATTAATGAGACGCAGTCACACATGAAATGGAGGAAAAAAGCGATGGATTACGCAAAAGAATCATTAAAAATGCACTATGAATTACGCGGAAAGCTTGAGGTCACTTCCCGGGCGGCCGTAGATACAAAAGATGCCTTGAGTCTTGCCTATACACCGGGTGTGGCGGCGCCGTGCCTGGAAATTCAGAAAGATGTCAACAAGAGCTACGAGCTGACCAGAAGATGGAACACGGTAGCTGTTGTTACAGATGGAACCGCAGTTCTCGGACTTGGAGATATCGGCCCGGAGGCCGGCATGCCGGTCATGGAAGGAAAATGCGTGCTGTTTAAAGAATTCGGTGGTGTCGATGCAATCCCGCTCTGCGTGCGCAGCAAGGATGTGGATGATATTGTCAATACCGTGCGTCTTCTCGCAGGAAGCTTCGGCGGTGTCAACCTGGAGGACATCTCCGCACCGAGATGTTTTGAGATCGAGAAGAAATTAAAGGAATGCTGTGATATTCCGATTTTCCACGATGATCAGCATGGAACAGCCGTGATCACACTGGCCGGTGTCATCAATGCGCTGAAACTGGTTGGAAAGAAACTGGATGAAGTCAAAATTGTTACCTCAGGAGCCGGTGCAGCCGGAATCGCCATTATCCGCCTGCTGATTTCGATGGGTCTCAAAAACGTCATCATGACAGACCGCAAAGGTGCGATTTACGAGGGACGCGACGGCCTCAACCCGATCAAAGAGGAGATGGCGAAGATCACAAACTACAACCATGAGAAGGGCACGCTTGCAGAGGTAATCAAAGGAGCCGATATTTTTATTGGCGTTTCTGCGCCGGGTACGCTCACTCCCGATATGGTACGTACGATGGCAAAAGATCCGATCATCTTTGCCTGCGCAAATCCGACGCCGGAGATTTTCCCGGACGAGGCGAAAGCAGCAGGAGCAGCCGTTGTCAGCACAGGAAGAAGCGATTACCCGAACCAGGTCAACAACGTACTCTGCTTCCCGGGCATCTTCCGCGGAGCGCTCGATGTGAGAGCATCTGATATCAACGATGAAATGAAGGTCGCAGTAGCTTACGCAATTGCCGGTCTGGTAAGCGACGAGGAACTGAATGCAGACTATATCCTGCCGGCCGCCTTTGATCCGCGTGTCAAAGATGCGGTGGCAGCAGCCGTTGCAGAGGCAGCAAGAAAGAGCGGCGTAGCGAGAATTTAAACAGAGTTTGATACAAAAGAAAACGACAGAAAAAGGCTTCCCGGACAGCAAGGAAATCCGGGAAGCCTTTTTGCGTATCGTTAAGAAATTATGAAAGAAAGCAGCAGTTACATTCAGCCAGCCAGATCGTCTTCTGCCGGCAGTTCCGGTCCGGTCAGAGCGTACGGATCGAGAATGTCGTCGAGCTGTTTCTGTGTCAGCAGTTCGTCTTTCAGAACCAGAGAAGTAACACTCTCGCCCGTCTTCAGCGATTTCTTTGCAATCGAGGCCGCTTTCTGGTATCCGATATACGGGCAGAGCGCCGTTGTGATGCCGACACTCTTCGAAACGAGATCCTCGCACCGTTTCTCATTTGCGGTAATGCCGAGAATACAGTTCTTCACAAGCGTATTCACAGCGCCTGTCATCGAGGTGATGGAAGAGAACAGGGAGTAGAAGACAACCGGCTCAAACGCGTTCAACTCCATCTGGCCAGCCTCAGCCGCCATCGTGATTGTGGTGTCGTTTCCGATGACATGGAAGGCAACCTGTGTCACAACCTCCGGGATCACCGGGTTGATCTTGCCCGGCATAATCGAGGATCCGTTCTGCATCGGCGGCAGGTTGATCTCGCCGAATCCGGTTCGCGGTCCGCTGGACAGCAGGCGCAGGTCGTTGCACATCTTGGAGAGGTTGACGGCGCAGGTCTTTAACGTGTTGGAGATCATCACAAATCCGTCGAGGTTCTCCGTCGCGTCAAACAGATCGTCCGCCTGCATCAGCGGATAGCCTGTCACAGCAGCGAGGGTCGGCACGATGTGGTGGAGATAGTAATCGGAAGCATTGATCGTCGTACCGATGGCTGTTCCGCCGAGGTTCAGGGTGAACAGCTCTTTTCTGGCGCGTTCGATCCGGCGGATATCACGCTCGATCATCGTTGCGTAAGCGTGGAAGCTCTGGCCGAGACGCATCGGAACAGCGTCCTCAAGCTGGGTTCTTCCCATCTTT
>OBJO01000809.1_pt1 | contig 12553 bp, 10 predicted proteins | sample 1481741 | NCBI WGS metagenome assembly OBJO01 (sample SAMN06140803, study PRJEB22556) | human gut metagenome | host: Homo sapiens | place: China: Beijing | collected 2014 | reverse complement strand
CTTTACATTTAAAGTTGCAACTGTTTGATTACCAGAACTATCACTTACTGTATAAGTAACAGCTTTATCTCCTGTGCTGCCAGTATCAATATTACCGATTACAACATTACCAGTCACATCACCATCTTTATTATCAATAGCTGAGACTAAATATTGTCTTGGATCAAAAGCATCACCTTTAATTACCTCAACTGCATTTGTTGACAAATTAACTTGTGGTCCACTTATATCTTTTACTGTAAAATTCAAAGTTGTTAAAACTTCATTTTTAGCTTCATCTTGCGTACTAACAGTAATTGTTTGTACTTCATTTTCTTTCTTAGTGTCTACTTCACCAGTAACAGTGTTGGTAACAGCACTTTGATCATCAGTAGCTGTTAAAAAGTTCTCTAATTTAAATTCGCTACCATAATCAATTACAATATCATTTCCTTGTGATAAAGTAACTACTGGAGCAGTCAAATCAGATACTGCAAAAGTAAACGTCTTTTCATTTACATTCCCAGAAGAATCGGTAACTGATAATTTAATATCTTGAATTCCCGCTTTAGTCGTATCTAATTCCTGATTCGATTCAATGAATGGCGAAACATCACCATCAACATTATCTGAAGCAGTTACATAACTGGAAATATCTTGACTTCCATTGATCGGTACTTGTACGACATACCCTGTTTCGACTCCAGCAACCTTAAATTTTGGTGCCTCATCATCAACAACATCTACTTTAATAACTTTAGATGCTGTGTTTGAAAAACTATCTGTTGCCGTGACTGATAAATCATATGTACCTAACTGATTAACATTCACGCTGCTAAGATCATTTGCAGTAACTTCGATTTCCGGACGACTATCTTGATTATCTGTAATATCAATAGCATCTAAATCTACTTTGTCACCATATGAAACCTCGATTCGATTAGAAACAATTTTTGGTGCTTCTTTATCGACCGCGGCATAACCTACTAACATAAATACTGATACCCCTAAGATTGGGATAAACATAGCTTTCCGTTTGATAATATTTTCATTAATAAAATTATTCAATTGTTTAACACGCTGTTCTTTCATTAACTCACTTCCTATCTAAAACGTACCATTGCATAATAACATATCTGAATTAAAAATGCAAATTTTCTTGATTCCATCATACAAATTCTAATTATTAAAGAAGAAGTTTAATATATGAAACCATCTAAAATCCCCATGATTCCTTAATTTTTTCAATTTTTTTGCCCCTAATCAATTAATCAAACTCCTTTTTTTCATATTTTGAAATATTTTAAAGAACGGGATCAAACTGCTATATTATCAAACCTAATTTTCTAAATTATACACAAAGAGGGACAGCGTTAGCTCTCCCCCTATCTTTAATTATTTTTAATTAGATCTTTTTCTTTTTTTACTGAAATAAAACACAATTGATGCCAATGCTAATCCTGACGCAGAATAAAGCACATTTATATTATCTCCCGTTTCAACTTTATTGTCAATAGGTTTATCTTGACCATTTTTGTCAGGATCAGTTGGAGTTACTTCAATTTCCTTTAAATTCTTTTTAGCTTCCAACAGCCTATTCATTGCATCCCTAATTTCTTGTTCTGTAGCATCAGCTTCATTAAAGATCGATAAAGCATACTCGTAAGCCGCCTTAAATTCAGCTTTACCATTTTCTTGGTAATTATTCAAATCAATTGTACCACAAATATTTAATAAAGCTTCTAAATCTGTTTTATCAACTGATACATCTGTTTTTAGTTCTAATTCATCAATTGCATTAGTTAATGCTGTAATTGCTGCATTTACTTCTTCTTGAGTAGCATTTTCATTACCATTGATACTAATTGCATTTACTAATGCTGTTTTTAAAACATCTACTGTTTTATCGGTATATTTTGTAGTATCGATAGATTGCGCTTCAGCAATAACTCTTTCAAGCTCTGTTTTAACCACATCACCAATTTCAACCAGACTATCAATCGCTGTTTTTAAAGCACTCGCAGCGTCATCAATCTCTGTTGATGAAGCATCTGCTTTATCGAGAATCATTTGAGCATTAGTTAATGCTGTTTCAAAATCATTCCATGAAGCAGTTGTATAATATTCCTTTTCATAATTAGCTGCTAAGTTGACTACTTTTCTTAATTCTGCCTTAGAGTCAATTTGACGTACAGTAAATTCCGAAGCACAAGCAAATGATTTTCCGCCATTTCCAGTACCTTCTAACGCTACAAATTTAATATATCGAGCATTCGCTGCATCAAAAGTAATTTTCTTTAACGAAGCATTGGCAGCCAATTCTCCTTCAGAAACCTTTTGATATTCATCTGCCGCATTTTCTTTAATATATAATTCATATTTAGTAATTTGCCCATTGGTATTACCATCTTGTCGTGGTAGATAATCAAATTGATTAATAGTATGAACTTCTTTCATATCAATCTCTACAGTTGCTGGTAAAGCTTGATATGGGGAATAATTACTATGCCAGAAAGTAACCTCATTGTTATCAAATGCATAAGTAATCGGTCCTTCATTACCTGCTTGAGGATTTTCATTATCTGTAGATACAGTAAAGTTACTGCTATCTACCTTTGTATAATCAGTGTCATCACTTTGACTACCAGTAATTGAAATCTCTAAATTATCAATAATCCCCTTGAATGATGTTGTCTTACTTCCAATTCTTTCTAATGGTAAAGTTAACGTTGCGTATTTACCACCAGTTGCATTTTTAGCTAAAGTATCTACTAATTCACCATTAACATACAATTCGGCCTTATTAGCATATCCCTTTATTTCTAATTTTACCCATTCGTCTTTAGGTAATTCATAATTAAATGAATAATCATAACCGATTCTTGAGAAGCCTACTTTTCCAGTATCTTTTTGTGACATTTTAATTGAACCTTTATCTGATTCAAATAAAACTTGTTCACCAGTTGCGTCTTTATCCATTTTCACCCAGAAAGATACACTGTTATTCGGTCCCATATCTGCTAATGGTGTTTCAATATAACTTTCACCACCACTTAATTCTAGGCCTTTAGAAAATTTTCCTGCTACAGTTGCAACATTCTTTTTATTAACGACATTATACTCGTTTCCTGATTTATCAACGATTTCACTCTTATTAAAATCATAGTTTAATACTGTATCGCTTTTGCTCGTTACAACATCACGCGGATTTGAATTTGGGGCAGTTCCTAATGAATTAACTACTTCATTTAATTCATTATATTTTAAATCTTGACCATCGCCCCATAATTTAGATGACATTGCCGGTAAAGCTTTTTCAAAACGATCATAAATATCATATTCACTTATACCATTCGCCTTTTTATCAACCATATCATTCCAAATTGCATATGCAGAACCTAACATTTGCTCATCTCCGGCCGGAATGATCGTTCCACCCATATTATTAGGCTGCCAGTTATTATAAATATTTTGACTATTTAAATAATCGTTATAATAACCTGCCCCCGGCACCATATATAAAGTTCCATCAACCATATTAATTAAATCAAAACCTTGTTTATACATTTCATTGGGGTTAGCCCAACTTGTATTCCAAATGTTCATTTGCACATTTTCAGAACGAACTGGTGTAGAACCTTTGCGCATTGATAAACTTCCCCACAAACGAACATCGCGTCCTGTATCTTGAATAAATTTTAACATATCATCAGTATATTGACGGAAGTTTTCTGCGTACTTACCATCATATTCATCAGTACCTACATTAACTGTTGTATTTTGATCAAAAACTGGATCATCACCATTCATATATTCATTAAAAATTGATTGAGTAAAAGCTAAACTCTCATCATACATACTATCTAGATCCAAATGATCCCAGTGACGTGCTACAGATTTATCTTTCATCGCTAAGTCTGGACGAACCTTCGTTAAAGCTAGAGAATGAGCTGGCGTATCAAATTCAGGAACAACCGCTACCCCCATATCCCGACATTCTTGGATAAATGTCCGGAACTGATCTTTTGTATAAAAAACATCTTTGCTAGTTAGATCAGCTTGATTTAATCCACCATTACCACCCGCTTTTATATCTGATTCTAGTCTAAACCCAGAATAAGCATCAAAAGCATTATCACCATAATCTTCAACCCAAATATAGTTATCATTTAAATGTACTTGGAAATCATTCATTTTATAATAAGCCATATTTTTTGCAATATCTTTTAATATATCTAATGAATATGGCATTCTTCCAACATCCAGCATGAATCCCCGAACTTCATATTTAGGGTAATCACGAGTTTGCCCATTAGGGATCGTATTACTATTTTGCTTTAAAATTTGTAAAATTGATTGTGTTGCCCAGAAAGCCCCTGTTTTGTCGACTGCTTCAACTTTAACACTATCTCCAACAGTCATTAAATAACCTTCTTCTTTTAACCCGGTATCACTACTTCCTAATGTAAAATAGAAATCATGCGCCCCTGGTGTATTGGCATATACTACTTCAATTTCTTTACCAGTTTGTGCTTGATAATCAGCCTTAAATGTTTTAGCTAAATATGCTAAATCATCTTTATAAGCTGGATTGATCACAATCCGAGAATCATCGCTAATTGTAAAGCTTCCTTCTGTTCCTACCCATTCGGCTAATTCTGGAACTACTTTAGGCTTAGCATTAATGCTGACATCAGGACTATTTTTTCCTGGAATCGTGACATTATATGCACCTGTGATCTTTTCTTGATCACCTTTTTTTACTTTATAATTTACAGATACTATTGTATCCACAATTGGCTGATGAATCGTTAAATCACGATCTAAGATTTGTTCATAATCAGCACCAATAAACTCAATTTCAAATCCCTCGGGAACTTGGGGCAAAGCCATCTTTGTATCTCCTTTAGCTACCGCTGGAATTACTAGATTATTAATTACATCATCAATCGTTACAATCTGTTCGCTATCTACCTGTTGTTTAACTGCATATGCTTCGAATTCATATAATGATACTGTAGGCCAATTAACACTCTTACCATCTCGATCTTCCGCTAGATTTTCAAAATCTGAAACAACAACTCTTAAATAACGAGTATTAATCGTATTGTCAAAATTAATAATATCATCAAATTCTCTAGGTGCTTTAGTAAGTGTTTTTACATCTTCCCAGCTTGTCCCATTTTTTGACGATTGAATTTTGTACTTTGTTGCATTACGGCGTTCCCATTTCAAAGTGACTGAAGCAATATCTTTAGCAATTCCAAAATCTAAACTAATCCATTTATCATCATCATGATTAGCCGTACTTGCCCAACGTGTTTTCATATTTTCATCAACAACGTTAGCTGGGCCAAAACTAGTTGTTTCAGAACCACTAGCTACAGCCGTTGCCCCAACAGCTAAATTTTCATAAGATTCCTCACCTAAAACTTCAAATTCATATAGCGATACAGAAGCCCAGCCAGCTGCCTCAGTATCATCATAATTATCTACTGTTAATTTAACATAACGTGCACTCACACTATTTTCTAATGTTACTGTTGTAGTTAACGAAGTGATATTGCTATCATCTGGTTTAGTATATACTGGTGTATATTCATTATTATCATTAGAAATACTAATATTAAAACCTTTAATATTTTTTCTTTCCCATTCAATTTTAAATTCACTAAACGCTTTTTCTTCCTTTAAATCAATGGTTAAAACCATCGGTGTTGTTCCCATATTCGTTGACCAGCGTGACTGATCAGGCTTAGCAGCATCGCGATTTACGATTCCATCAATTGCTTTATCTGGCCCCCAATAACTTGTCTCGCTATTGTTTGCCGTTGCTGTCCCATTCAACGCATGATTGACTTTAGTTACAATATCACGAGGTTTTACATCATCAGTTGCAAAAACCATACTTGGCGCCAATGTACTAAATGCCATTGATAGTGTAATTGCTGAAGTCACTAGTTTTTTTACTTTCGTTTTCTCCATACCCGTTTCTCCTCATTTTCCCGTATCATTACTAAATAAAAACAAAAGACCAAAAATCAACAGTAAAAAACTGTATGATTCTTGGTCTTGCCTACTTAAAGTAACAATCCTATTTCTATTTTAGTATACCACTTTATAAGTCCACGTCAACTATTTTTCAGTAAATTTAGTCGCAATAATCGACATTTTTAAGTAAAATAAATTATTTGTTTTACTTACTCATAAAAAAAGATTTGTAGATAAATTCTACAAATCTGCTTTTTCTAATTGTACTAATTCAATTTCCATTGGTGTTAAGTTGCCTAAGAAGTCCACTAATACTTTAGCAGTTTCTTTTTCTAAATCAATTGATTCAACCTTACCACTTTTACCAGCAAATGGTCCAGAGATGACATTAACTTCATCACCTGCAGCATAATCAACCTCAATACTTGATGTACTTAATCCCATTTTCTTTAAAATTGGATCTAACTCACTTTTTTGTAATGGGAAAGGTTTTGCTCCACCACCTGATGATCCAATAAATCCTGTAACCCCAGAAGTATTACGGACAACATACCATGCTTCATCAGTCATGATCATCTCAACTAATACATAACCTGGGAACATGTTTTTAGTCTTATTGATTTTCTTACCATCTTTAATTTCAGTTTCAACATGTTCAGGAATAACAATTTGAAATAGGATATCTTGTAATCCCATTGATTCAACACGTTTTTCCAAGTTTTCTTTTACTTTATTTTCATGACCAGAGTATGTATTAACAACATACCATTGTCTTCCTTCATCATTCATTCCTGTCATTTTAGTTCATCCCCAATGTCTTTAAAATAAATGCAATAATTGCGTCACCGGCAAAGAAATATAACCCCATTACAAAGCAAAATAGTAGTACTATTGCTGAATTTTGAGCTAGTTCTTTTTTTGATAACCAACTGACATTTTTAATTTCTTTTCTAATCCCTTTTAAACTAAACCAATCGCGAAATTTCACACTTAGTCCTCCTATTTTGTTTCCTTATGCAAGGTATGCTTCCCGCATTTTTTACAGTATTTGTTTAATTCCAGTCTTTCTACATTTACACGTTTGTTTTTTGTAATGGTGTAGTTCCGTGACAAACACTCACTACACACTAAAATAACTTTTTGTTTCATATAATCAGCTCATTTCTACGCTATTATAATTTATCATAAATATACAGACTAGTCAAATAGATTTGAATTTTCCATCTTTTTTTGAATCCGATAATTAGCATTATAGATACTTCTAATGTCTTTATTAAGCTTCAAAGCAATATCCTGGTCTTTAAAACCACACTTATGATAAGCAATTACCGTTTGTTCCCAAGCCGAGCAAACATTTAAAATATACGCATCAACCCTCTTTTGTTGTTCTTGATCAATTAATAGTAGATCTGGACTCTTATTATCAGCGATTGCATCTACATATCTGATTCGCTCATCATCACTACAATAATCATCCAAAGAAAATAAAGTTTGCCGTTCCCTAACTACTTTACCTTGGTTTTTGACAATTAAAGAACTAATCGTATTTTGGATCACCATTGAAATAAAACTTCTAACCTGCATGCCACGATCAGGACGATAATTATCCAAAGCCAATAAACAACGAATAATTACTACTTGAAGATAATCTTTATAATCACTCTGATATGATGTCATCGTATAACAATACGCCGGCATCATCATCTTAATTTGCCAGTAGCAATATTCAATCAAAAGTGCCTGTGCAATCGGACACCCCTGACGATATAAATAATACAATTCTTCGATTTCGTAACCATTCATGGTTACCTCCTTCCTACTATAAAGGATTACGAGAATTATATACCTGATATAAAATCACTGCTGTTGCCACAGAAGCATTTAACGAATTAACATGCCCTACCATGGGCAAGACAACATTGATATCACAACTTTTTTTAACTAGTCTTGATATTCCAAAACCTTCTGAACCGATTACTATTACCAAAGGCATATTATAATCAACCTGACGATAATCTTGGGATTTATCTAAATCACAGCCAACAACCCAAAAAGAACGCTTTTTTAAATCCTCTAATGTTCTAGTCAAATTTGTAACTTGAGCAACCTTAACATGATCAATAGCACCTGTTGAAACCTTTGCAACCGTCCCATTTAAACCAACACTACGATTTTTCCCAATGATAACACCATCAACCCCAATAGCATCACAAGTTCTTAAAATTGCTCCTAGATTATGTGGATCTTCTAACCCGTCAAGCATTAATAATAGTGGCTGTTTACCATCAGGAATAGTATTGATGATCTCATCAATACTATAATAGCGATATTCTTCAATTTCCGCCATCACTCCCTGATGACTAACATTTCCAAGTTTCTTGATAAATTCAGACTTATCAACAATCTTGAATGGAATTTTTTTTCTTTTACATTGCTCAATTATGCCATTATCTTTAGCATTGTTTTGGACATACACAGTATATACACTCTTATCTCCCTTTAAAGCTTCTAATATTGTGTTTTTACCATATATATATTGTTTCATATTTTTCACCTAATTTCGTCTCAAATTTATCTCGATTTTATTTATTATTAATATATTGTTTATACCGCTCAAAGATCACTTTAATTCGATCAAAGTTTTCTTCTAAGTATAAAGTCCCAATGACTGCTTCAAATCCTGTTGAATGCATATGATCAAGACTTTCATTTTTACTCCCTTTGGTATTGCGTCCCCGTTTATAAGTTCCAACTTCATCAGCACTAAAAAATTCTTCATCCAGCATATCATGCATAAATGCAGCATGTGAGCTTGCCGATACATATTTTACTGCTTCACGCTGAAGATCGTTCGGTTTAACAAAACCACTTTCTTTAACTAAATAATCACGTACTAGCACCTCAAAAATACTGTCACCCAGATAAGCTAATACACTTGCATTGATTAATTCCGGGCGCATTAAATGATCCCCTTTTCAATTAATTGAGTTCTTAATTTGTCAGCAGTTTCAAAATCCTTATTTTGTTTAGCTTCAAGCCATGCTTGATATATCTCTAGTTCCGCTGCATTTAATTTACGCGGTTCAAAAACAAAGCCAATCACTGCAGTCATTTTTAATAGTGTTTGATATTCAATTGCTATAGCTTTATCATTCTTTTCTTTTTGACGGAAAGCCAGATTCAATTTTTTTACTTGATCAAGAATTTTAGTTAAAGCCAGCGATGTATTTAAATCATCTTCTAAAGCTCCAACCATCCCATCAACTGCCGCTTTATTATAATTTTCATTAGCGATATGATTAACTTGTAAATACAAAGAAACTGATTTGATTACATTATCAACTTTAGCAACTTCTTTTTTCACGCTATTCAAAACTTCTTCCGTTAAATTTAATGGATTACGATAATGACTTGATAACATAAACCATTTAACTACATTACAGCCCAATTCAGCAACCATATCTTTTGCCCAAATAACATTTCCTAGTGATTTAGACATTTTTTGATTATCAATATTGATCATTTGGTTATGCATCCAAGTATGTGCAATCGGATGATGATGACAAGCCATTGATTGAGCAATTTCATTTTCATGATGTGGGAATTTCAAATCCTGTCCCCCACCGTGAATATCAATCTTACCACCTTCAAAAATATCGTTGATCATAACTACACATTCAGTATGCCAGCCAGGACGTCCTTTTGACCATGGACTATCAAAGCGAATACCCTCATCCGTCTTTTTCCATAATGCAAAATCAGTTGATTCTTCTTTTTTATCATTTTCATCGATTCGTTCACTCGCTCCAGCTACTAAATCTTCGATTTTGATCCCTGATAATTGTCCATACTCATCAATTTTAGATACTCTAAAATAAACATCCCCGTCAACCTCATAAGCATAACCACTCTTAACTAAATTATCAATAAATTTTATGATTGCATCCATCGTATTCGTAACTCTAGGTGCATAAGTTGGGAATAATAAATTCAAATTCCGACGAACATCTTCATAAGCAGCAATATATTTATCAGTAAGTTCTTTTTCAGTTATTCCTTCTGCCTTAGCCGCCTTAATGATTTTATCATCAACATCAGTAAAGTTTGATACAAAAGTCACTTTATATCCTAAATACTCAAATGTTCTTCTAAGTACATCAAAGACGATCATCGGGCGAGTATTACCAATGTGAACATAATTATAAACCGTTGGCCCACATACATAAATACTTACTTCACCTTCGCGAAGCGGTTTAAATTCTTCCTTCTTATTTGTAAGGGTGTTAAATATTTTCATCATTACCTCCATAAATAAAAAAGCATATTACTATCAGGACACCATTGTGTTCTTCCACCCGATAATAGATGCTTTAAGATTACTATTAACGCTAGTTCACGTTCTTTCTTTTCAAAAGACTCAGATAAGGGCAGTTCAATTATTTCCATTTAGCCGTTTCCACCACCAGGCTATCTCTATTAACTTCTAATAATCTACTTCGTTTACCTATAATTTAAATATATGTTTATCTTAACAAAATCATTCACGAAATACAACTTATTTACCTGTTGCCATAGAAAAACTCTGCAAATATACTGTCATATCTTTATCGTTATCCTCAAAATCATCTTTAGCAGCACGATATCCATAAATATAAGTATTATCATCACTAAAGTAAACTATCTCTTTGGCTCTAATTCCAGTATCACTATGAACAAATACATATTGATAAACATCAAGACCACTGTCTAAAACCGGTTTGGATACCTCAATCTCCGAAGCACCACTTTGCTCAATTTCACCAGTATATAATTCATCTTTATCTTCAACAACATTATCAGTTTCATCTTTAATTACTTTAAAATACAATGTGTTGTTGTCCTTAGAGAATTCTACTGTATCTGTATCAGTTGCATTTGCAGTAATCTCATAATTACTTGGATAATAAAAACTAACTCCATCATCAGTACTATACTTAGTTCCACTTTTTTCTAAGTTAACATCTTTATCCCGCGCGCCACAAGCTGTCACAAGACACAAGCATAAAGTTGTAACAAGTATTTTCATTATTTTTTTCATTACAACCACTCCTCTACTATCCCATTTTACACAACTCTCCAACCGATTACAACCTTATTTAGCCCACAATTATTTTATAATAAGCCAAAATATCGTAAAGCCGACACAATCCCATCATTGTCGACATTATCTGTTATGTAATCACACACTGCCTTTGTTTCTGCACAGCCATTTTCCATACAAATTCCCGTACCAACAAACTGGAGCATATCTATATCATTATGTCCATCACCAAAAGCCATCGTTTCCTCAACCTTGATTTTATAATGATCCAAGATAGCACTGATTCCTTCTTGCTTCCCACCTTGCTTGGGAATAATATCATAAGCTCCATCATGCCACTGAGTATATTTGCAATGTTGCGTTAAAGCTACCAGTTCTTCTATCTCCTCTTTTGTTACAAAAGGATCGATTTGATAAACATCATTAATCAAGGCTCGTGAAACATCTTTTTTCGGTGGTAATGAGGTATTGATTGCCGTCTGTGCAGCAACAACCAGATCATTAATTAAATTAATATACAAATCATCTCCTTCAACAAAACTACAAGCCAACTGATGTTTAGTTACATGATCAACGATTCTTTCTACATCTTTAGAATTAATGGGATTTTTATAAATAACCCCTTCCTGATTAAAACAATACCCTCCGTTCAATGTTAGGTAACCATCAAATGTAAATTGAGTATTTATCTCTAACTCATCTAATTCTAAATAGTGACGTCCACTTGCAATAAATAATTTGATTCCCTTTTCTTGAAGCTGTTTTAAAGCTGCTATTACACCCTCACTAAGCACTGATCTGCTTTTAGAAATCAATGTTCCATCTACATCAAAAAAAATTGCTTTTATCATACCTTCTCCTTTGGAAAGGAAAAGACAGATTGCTCTGTCTTTTATCCTATTAACGAATTAAATACTTTTAAATATTGGTCAGCGCTAGCATCCCAATCTAACTTTGCCTGCATTGCTCTAGTCATGATTCCTTTCCATGCCTCAGGATCTTCATCGTAAACCTTTAAAGCATAGTCAATTGTTTTCATCATTTCATGAGCGTTATAGTTTGCAAAACTAAATCCAGTTCCAGTATCAGCATATTCATCATATGGCTCAACGCTATCTTTTAAACCACCAGTTTCCCTTACGATTGGAATCGTTCCATATCGAAGAGACATCATCTGTGATAACCCACAAGGTTCAAATAACGATGGCATTAAGAACATATCACACCCTGCATAAATACGACAAGATAACCCAAAATCGTATTTTAACTGTAATGAAACAGTATCTTGGTGGTGATATGCGATTCCTTTTAAGGCATCTTCATAAACCTGATCACCGGCACCAAGAATCAAGATTTGAACCTTACGACTGCACATTTCACTAAATTGATTGATAATTAAATCTAATCCTTTTTGTTTAGTTAATCGTGTCACGATCCCAATTAGTGCAACATCTTTATCTTCAGGCAATCCCACTTCTTTTTGTAAAGCTAATTTGTTTACAA
>OBJO01000793.1_pt1 | contig 12706 bp, 10 predicted proteins | sample 1481741 | NCBI WGS metagenome assembly OBJO01 (sample SAMN06140803, study PRJEB22556) | human gut metagenome | host: Homo sapiens | place: China: Beijing | collected 2014 | reverse complement strand
GAGTGTACATTTGACGAACCTGTTCGTGCCGTAACACCAGGTCAGGCGCTTGTATTATATGACGGGGACAATTTACTTGGCGGCGGAACTATTATTTAATTATTTTTTAATTAATAAGGACAATATTATGGAAAAACTTATATATATGGATAACGCAGCAACTACATCAACCGCACCAGAGGTTGTGTCTTCAATGCTTCCATTCTTTACTGAATATTACGGCAATCCTTCTTCTGTATATAATTTTGCCCAGAAAAGCAAGATGGCTATTGAAGATGCAAGGGAAATTATAGCTGACAGTATTGGAGCTGCTAAAAGCAATGAAATATATTTTACAGGCGGTGGAAGCGAGTCTGATAACTGGGCTTTAAAGTCTGCTGCATTCGGCCTTAGAGATAAAAGAAACCACATAATAACAACTAAGATAGAGCATCATGCAATTCTTAATACATGTGCATATCTTGAAAAGAATGGATTCGAGGTAACTTACCTTGATGTTGACAGCGAGGGCTTTGTTTCATTAGAAGATATCGAGAATGCCATCACTGACAAAACAATTCTTATAAGTGTTATGTTTGCCAATAATGAAATCGGAACAATTGAGCCTGTCCGAGAAATAGGTGAGATTGCACATAAGCATGGCATTCTTTTTCACACTGATGCAGTTCAGGCTATGTGTCATGTCCCAATTAATGTCACAGAGATGAATATTGACCTGTTAAGTGCAAGCGCACACAAGTTCCACGGTCCTAAAGGCGTCGGTTTCATGTACATGAAGAATACCGCTAAGTTAGAGCCTTTCATCCATGGCGGGGCACAGGAGCGTGCAAGACGCGCTGGAACAAGCAATGTTCCAGGCATTGTCGGCATGGGGCAGGCTGTAAAGCTTGCCTTAGATACACTTGATAAAGATACACATACAATTATTAATATGCGTAATTATATTGTTGACAGGATTCTTGGTGAGATTCCTGACGTTACTTTTGATGGACCTTGTATTGATGCTAATGCCGATGTCAATGCTGTTTCGGTAGGTTTGCCCATGTGCAGCCTGAAGCGTCTTCCGTCTAATATGCATTTCTGCTTTAAAGATGTCTCGGGTGATTCTTTACTTATTATACTTGACATGAACGGTATATGTGCATCCAGCGGTTCAGCATGTGCTGCAGGCTCAATCGACCCTTCACATGTGCTTCTTGCTATCGGACGAAGCAAAGGTGAAACTAAAGGTGCTTTAAGATTAAGCATAGATAAGGATTTAACCAAGGAAGATGCTGACTATGCAATAGATGCATTAAAAGCTGCTGTTGCGAGGCTGCGTGGATAAAACCAAACATTATATCCGTAAATCCATATAATATGGTCTTATATCCAGCAATTTTCATTAAAACAAAGTGAGTTTTTCTATAAATTCATAAATATTATAAGTTTTATAGGTATATTCTATCAATTTTACTATATAAAAAGTCTTTAATGATACCAATATACCTATAAACAATCTGCTTATTTACAACATATAGGCTTACGCAATAACTATCTATATAGGCATCAGATTTTTTGACCTATAAGACAATTAAATATACGACTATGTATAGGTATCATGTTGTATAGTATAATTCTATATCATGAATCATCTGTAATGAATATCCTTCAGACTCCCCAATTAAACGACAAAAACAATATAATCTTTAAAATATTTTCAAAAAATATCATACAAACCTATTGACATAGTAGGAATAAGGGTTTATATTATCATCAACATCAAGAAAGCAATACATTTTTGAAATAAATTAAAAAGGATGGTAATTAATTATGGCAAAGAAATCTTACTCTGAAAGAAATTTAAAGTTTGAAACATTACAGCTTCATGTAGGACAGGAACAGCCTGATCCGGTAACAGATGCTAGAGCAGTACCAATTTACCTTACATCATCATATGTATTCCATAACAGCCAGCATGCTGCTGACAGATTTGGTCTTAAGGATGCAGGTAACATCTACGGTCGTCTTACCAATCCAACAGAAGATGTATTTGAAAAGAGAATCGCAGCACTTGAAGGTGGTGTAGCAGCACTTGCTGTTGGTTCTGGTGCAGCAGCATTAGCATATGCTTTCCAGGCACTTGCTCATGCAGGAGATCACATCGTAGCAGCTAAGAATATCTACGGCGGAACATATAACCTTCTTGCACATACACTTCCAGATTACGGAATTGAAGCTACATTTGTAGATCCTTTTGATTATGACGCTATTGAAGCAGCTATCAAGCCTAATACTAAGGCTGTTCAGATTGAGACACTTGGAAATCCTAATTCAGAAGTTGTTGATATCGAAAGAATTGCTAAGATTGCACATGCACATAACATTCCACTTGTTGTTGATAACACATTTGCAACACCTTACCTTGTAAGACCTATTGAATATGGTGCAGATATCGTTATCCATTCAGCTACTAAGTTCATCGGTGGACATGGCACAACACTTGGCGGTGTAATCGTTGATAGTGGTAAATTTGACTGGGTAGGGGCTGCTGATAAGTTTCCATGGCTTGTTGAGCCAAATGTATCATACCACGGTGTTAGCTTTGCAAAGGATACAGCACCTGCTGCGTTCGTTACATATATCAGAGCTATCCTTCTTCGTGATACAGGAGCTACAATTTCTCCAGTTCATTCATTCATCTTCCTTCAGGGACTTGAAACATTATCACTCAGAGTTGAGAGACATGTAGAGAACGCATTAAAGGTTGTTCAGTACTTAAAGGATCAGCCATTAGTTGAGAAGGTAAATCATCCTTCAATCTCTACTAACGAAGAACAGCAGGCTCTTTATAAAAAGTACTTCCCTAACGGCGGTGGTTCAATCTTTACATTTGAAATCAAGGGCGGTGCTGCCCAAGCACAGAAGTTCATTGATAACCTTGAGTTATTCTCACTTCTTGCTAATGTTGCCGATGTTAAGTCATTAGCAATCCACCCGGCAAGCACAACTCATTCAGAGTGCAACGAAGCTGAGCTTCTTGATCAGGGAATCAAGCCTAACACAATCAGACTTTCAATTGGTACAGAGAATATTGATGATATCATTGAAGATCTTGATGAAGCATTCAAGGCTTTACAATAATTTGTATCGACACATTCTTTACATATCCGACTAATGCTGATAAAATATATTTAATTAATATTTCGTGAATGTTTAGGAGGATATGTAATGTTTTGTCAATTATTTGGTAAATTTCTTATTGAAAAAGAGATTATAGACAGGGATAAATACAAGTCTATAATGGAAAGGCTTGCTGAATCAAGAGCAAAACTTGGTGTAATTGCTGTAGCTGATGGTATTATTACTGAGAAACAGGCGAATGAAATTAATCATTTACAGACAACAAAGGATGCAAGATTTGGTGAAATCGCTGTTGGAGAGGGTTATATGACTGAAGAACAGTTAGATGCTCTTCTTAAAAAGCAGGGAAGTGCCTATGCAATATTCCTTTCTGTTCTTTCAGAAGCAGCAGATATATCGGTATCGAAGGTTGACGAGCTTCTTAAGGAATTCCAGAAGGAGCATGGTTTTACTGATGAGGATATGGATGGTCTTAAGAATGATGATTTAGAACAGATTGTTCCAATATTTGCCTTTTCATCAAAGTCATATGTAACTGATATATGCAGGCTTGCACTTGCTAATATTGAAAGATTTGTAACATCTGATTTCTATATAGACAGAATTAAGCATATTTCACAGCTTGAATACAGATGTCTTGCAGGTCAGAAATTAGAAGGTGACCTTGATATTATTGTTGGTTTTGCAAGTGTTGGTGAACAGACAGCTATAGTTGATATAGCTAATGGATTCTCTCATAGTAATATATCTAATCTTGGAATAGAAGTATATGATGCTATAGGTGAATTTACTAACTGTATAAGCGGATTGTTTGCAACAGCAATTTCTAAGAAGGGCAGCATGTTAGAGATTACTCCACAGTTTGCTTATGAAAATCAGTTTGCCAAAGGAGATGCTTATGTACTTCCTATTCATATACATGACAGTGAAGTTCTGCTTTTCATATCTGCCTCTGATGAAACCAAAGCTGGAGATATGCCTGTTGTAAGAAAGATTATGGCAAAAGCAGGTGGAGAAGTTACATTAGACAGCAAAGGAACAGTAGTTATCGTTGATGATTCCGGAATGTCAAGAAAGATTCTGCGTGATATTCTTGAAGAAGCCGGTTACGCTGTATTAGCTGAAGCAACTGACGGATTAGAGGGTGTACTTGCTTATAAGACATATTACCCTGATATAATTACACTTGATATTACAATGCCTAACATGGACGGAACAGAAGCTCTTAAAGAAATTAAAGCTTATGACTCTAATGCCAAAGTAATTATGATAACTGCTGCAGGACAGCAGCACAAAGTAATTGAGGCTCTTAAGCTTGGTGCCAAACGTTTTATTACCAAGCCATTTGATAAAGAAGAGATTCTTAAGAATATTGAAGAAGTTCTTGAGGGTTAATAAAAAATAATGGGATGATACCTTTAGTGATATCATCCCATTATTTTTATTTATTCTTTCTAAAATGCACTTCTGGAACTGCCAGGCTGTCATATGTGACATGTGGCTTATCTGTATTATCATCCGGGACAATATCTGATGATATATCCGCATCATCTTTTTCACTGTCTGAATCTTTCTTATGTATCTCAGGAATAGCAAGATTATCATACGACAGACTATAATCCTTTTCAGATGTATCAACTTTGTTTTTTACCTTTTTGAATATATTAAACATGTTTAACTCCTCTATAATTATAATATATTGATAAAAAAAGTTATAACCAGACTATTGAGGAAATCTGCAAAAAGACTTCCTATAAGTGGTATTAACAGATACGCCTTAACTGATGGAACATATTTGTCACATACTGCCTGCATATTTGCCATGGCATTAGGCGTTGCTCCCATTCCAAATCCACATGTACCTGCAACAAGAACTGCTGCATCATAATCTCTTCCCATAATATTAAATACAATAAAATATGTAAATAAAACAATAACCATTATCTGTGCACCAAGAAGTATGACAAGTGGAAGTGCCAGTGATGCAAGCTGCCATAACTTAAGTGTAATCATAGCCATTCCAAGAAATAATGAAAGACTTATGCCTCCAAGGTCATTAATTTCCCCCATATGAATAACAAGCTTTCCATTTCCTGCATATTCTGCAATGTTACGCATAAGCGCAGCTGCAATCATGGCTCCGATATATATAGGAAAAGTAAGTCCTGTCTTCGTAAGAGCCCATGAAAAAATAGTTCCTATACCGATAGCAATAATAAGCTGGAATACAGCTGATGCATACATTCTGGAATGTCTTTCATGCTTCTTTTCGTCTTCAATAAGAAGACTGTCATCCTCTGGAATTGCTGTATCTAAAAGGTTTTTCTTCTCAATAAGTCTCTTGCCTAATGGTCCTCCTACAAGACTTCCAAATATAAGACCAAATGTAGCTGCAGCAGTACATATTGTCGTTACACCCTTAACATTAAAATCTTCAAGTACCGGTCCAAATGCACCCGCAGTACCATGTCCGCCAACCATAGGTATTGAGCCTGTACACATTCCTATAAGTGAATCAAGCCCAATAACCTTAGATAAACCTACTGCAACACCATTCTGTATAAATATAAGTACTATAACTAATCCTAAAAATATCACCATAGACTTTCCGCCCTTTTTAAGTACTTTAAGATTAGCCTGAAATCCTACGGATGTAAAAAAGAATACCATGCATACTTCTTTAAGTGTGTCATCAAATGAAAACTCTAGTATATGAGTAACATAACATATACATGTAAATATAGCAAACAACAGTCCTCCTACAACAGGTGCCGGTATACAGAACCTTTCAAGGAATTTAATTTTCTTTCGTAAATAGCTGCCTAGAAGCAGTACAAGTACCGCAATAGCCAGCGTCTGATACATATCTAACTGAACCTTCATTAAATTTCTCCATTCTTTAATAGCATTAACCTGATATACAGAATTATTCTGTAAAAACATTGATGCCACGCTCTGTATAATAAGCTGCTGCACCTGAATGGAACGGAATATCTACTCCATCAGCCGCCGTATTTATATCAAATGAAATATCAAGAGATGTAGCATACTTAAAATCATCAGCATGCTCATATATTGTCTTAGTCACTTTCTTAATAACATCGTCTGAAAGTGACTGCTTTGCAATCAGAACTGACTTAACACCAATAGTTGTCACATCAGAATCCTGACCATTATAAGTTCCTGCCGGGATAATATATTTTTCACAGAGTGAATATGCTGATAACATCTTGTCTATACATTTATCATCAAGACTTATAAGACATATGTCACATTCCTTAGACAACTGTCCAATAACTTCTGTTCTTGTTCCTGCTGTACAGAAAAATGCATCAATTTCTCCGGCTTTAAGTTTTCCAGCAGCTTCTGTATAATCCATATTGACCTTATTAATAAGCTCATCAGTAATTCCACTCATCTTTAATATCTGCTCTGCATTCTTTTCGGATCCTGACTCTGATGCACCGACACTTACAGTTTTATTAATCAGGTCATCAATACCTGTGATTCCAGAATCTTTCCTTACAACAATCTGGCAGCATTCTGTATAAAGGGAAGTAACCGCTTTGTAACCCTTCTGGTATTTTTTATCAGCAAATGTACCAGTTGCATTATATGCATCACTTAACAGATCTGCCTGGACAATAGCAAGGTCTATATACCCATCAGATATAAGCCTTAAATTAGCAACCGAACCAGCAGTAGTCTTTGTTTCAAATGTATATCCATCAATCTCTTTATCTGCCAGCTGTGTAAACGTGCTTGCAAATGAATAATACACTCCGCCTATATCTGCTGCACCAAATTTCAAATTCTTACTATGCCCGCTACATCCTGCCATCACAAACAATAAACAGGACATTAAAACACATAATATTTTCTTCATTCATTTATCCTCTTAACAATAATTCTTTTTCATAAACTTTGCCATCCTTTATGTACATTCTAGGGACACGCTTACTTACTGCACATGTAAGTTCATAAGGAATTGTTCCTGCAAGCTGTGCCATATGCTCAATAGGATTAGCATTACCAAATATCTCTACTTCACTTCCAACGTCAACATTCATTTTATCTGTAAGATCAATCATGCACATATCCATACATATCTTGCCTCTCTGTGGAGCAGGACCTTCTTCTGTCATAAGCTCATATCTGTTAGAAAGGCATCTGAAATATCCATCAGCATATCCATAAGGAACAACTCCCATTCTTGTCTTTCTGTCAGTCTTGTATATTCCTCCATAGCTTATTGCTGTTCCGGCAGAGTAAGTCTTGATTGTGCTTACTGTTGTCTTAAGTGACATAACAGGCTTAAGTCCAAGCTCCTGTGCAAAATCTCCATATCCATAGAGCAGAAGTCCTGGTCTTACCATGTCAAGCCATGTTTCAGGATATCTTGCAACAGCACCTGTATTGGCACAGTGTCTTATCTTGAATTTCTTTCCAAGTTTTTTCTCAACTTCATCAATCACACTGGTAAACAATTCAAACTGATGCTTAGTATAGCTTTCATATTCTTCTCCAAATTCATCAGATACTGCAAAATGTGTGAATATTCCCTCAGCATCAAGACCTGGAAGAGTACAGCCTTCACATATTCCTTCAACACCACTTTCAAAATAATCTCCGTCACACAGATATCCAAGTCTTGACATTCCTGTATCAACTTTAATATGAATCTTTAATGTACCACCACATTTAACAGCTTCCTCACTGTATTCAAGTGCCTTAGCCCTGCATGTTACAGCCTGTGTTATATTATTCTTAATAAGCTCAGATACTTCTTCCTTAGGTGTATGTCCAAGTATAAGAACCGGCATTGTAATACCATTGTGTCTTAATTCTACAGCTTCATCTATACTGCTTACTGCAAGATAATCTGCTCCGGACTCCTGTAAAAGTCTGCTTACCTGTACAGAACCATGTCCGTAAGCATCCGCTTTTACAACGCCTAAAAACTTAACATTTTCTCCAATTCTTTTCCGTAATGTTTCATAATTATGTGCAAGTGCATCCATATCTATTTCAGCCCATGTTCTTCTTAATGTTGAATCCATAATAATCTGCCTCCATTATCTAAACATATTTTAATATTTTACCATTTTATTGATGATTAGTGAATATTTTTTAAATTAATTTTAGGTTGATATTTTATATTAATGTCAGAACAAAGATAAAAGATATCAGATTGGAGAAATTCATATGAAAAAAAACCTTTTTGCTTTATTAAATATATGTACTATATTATTAAGCCTGTTCTTAACAGGATGTTCTGGAAAAGAATCTAAGATAACATTAAACAGCTCTCAGCCCGAATGCATTTTATCTAATAATGATAATATTGTTCTTGAGTCTTACACTAATGAATCAGTATTAGATGATGAAATCCCTGAACGCAGCATAACATGCTGGGGTGATAGTATGATGCAGGGAGCTGGATGTAACGAAGCATATATATACTCTGATAATGGTATTGAAGACATATCTTACTTTACAACTCCATCTGCTCTGCAATATTTTACATCAATCAATACCTACAACTTTGGTGTAGGTGGTGAGAGTTCATATCAGATTTCTTTACGTGCGGGCGGAATTCCAATATACACTGACCGTGATATCTATATAACCGACCACTCATTAGCTTATGTGAAATTTGTTGATGAAAATGAAGAAACAATCGATATGGATGACTACAGCGGATATGGATATGAAGATAACACATATCCAGACACAGTATATATTAATGATGTTTTATGTTATGTCGAAAGAGCTGATGAAGGCTTATATATTTCTATATGTTCTGATGCAGACTGTGATTCTGTAACTGAAATGTATATTAACGCATGGACAAGGGTTATTCCTAAAGCAGCTTATGACCATCGCAATGATATTCTTATTCTTGAGATGGGAAGTAATGGTGGCTGGGAGAATGATTATGATGAACTTATAAAACAATATCAGAATATAATTGATAACAGCTATTATGCTGATTATATAATTGTTGGCGATACTGATAATCCGGGAGAATCAGCTGACATATATCAGGATGTATACGATAGTAATGGTAATTATGCAGGACTTCATGCAACATTATGGGAACAAGCTCTGTATCATGCATTTGGAGAACATTTCCTTAACACAAGACTTTACCTTATGAAAAATGCACTATCTGACTGTGGACTTACACCAACCGAGAATGATATAATTGATATACAGACAGGCAATCTTCCTGAACAGATTCGTGCTGATTTCACACATTTTAACTCTTATGGATATTATTCCAAAGCCAAAGCTATATACTTAAAAGGTATAGAACTTGGCTACTGGAATTAATATTATTCGACTGGAGGATTATATATGAGAATATTATTAGTTGAAGAATAATTACACTGTTGACTGTGTTGACAATGGGCAGCTTGCACTTGACTATCTTGAACAGGATATATATGACATGGTAATAATGGATATCATGATGCCGGTAATGGATGGAATTACAGCTTTAAAGAATCTAAGAAAACGTGGCTGCAACATTCCTGTTCTTATGCTCACAGCCAAGACAGAGATTGATGATAAAGTAGAAGGGCTTGATAATGGTGCTAACGATTATCTTACCAAACCATTTGACACAAGAGAACTGCTTGCAAGAATCCGTGTACTTACACGCTCTGAAAAACAACAGGATAATGTTATTACACTTGGAAATATTTCGCTGAACACAACTACATGTGAATTATCTTCTCCTTCAGGTTCATTTCTTCTTACTAATAAGGAATATCAGATGATGCTGATGTTCATGAATAATAAAACCCAGGTTATTTCGGCAGAACATTTTATGGAGAAAATCTGGGGCAGTGAATCTGATTCAGATATCAGCACCGTATGGACTTATATATCTTATCTCAGGAGAAAACTTGAAGCTTTAAAGTCTGATTATTCTATTGCTACAAGAAGAAATATGGGATATTATTTAAAAAATAACAACTAATATAAAGAAGGTATATAATGTCAAAAAACAATAAAGCATCTAATTATAATGAGAAAATGCTTACCCGCTTAAGAATACAATTTATTGTTCTTTCAATGGCAGTTGTAATAATTATGCAGGGATTTATAGTGTGTACAAGTGTCAGAAACACATACAATAAGATGGTCGCTAAATCCGACCATCTTGTTTCATCTATATATATTAATATTTTAGATAAGAAGCCAATTAAAGCAGATGCCAGGTATTTCTATATTACATTTGGTAAAGATAACCGCCCCAGAACCATTAATATCGATAACATATCTGATATTTCTGAATATGAGGCTTTGAAAATATATCATGAAGCATATGAAACTGGCGAACTTGATGGATTTTACAATGGTTACAGATATTGCATATATGAAAAAGAGAAACGTACAATTGCTGTATTCGTGCTTCGAAGTAATATGATAGATGATGTTAAGAAAACAGCTGTTTCTCTTATAGAATCATCATGTGTAGGTATTGCAGTTATGCTCCTGATTCTTATATTTACTTCAAAGCTTATCGTCATGCCTATTGCAAAAGCACACCGCAAGCAGAAAGAATTCATAACCTCTGCAAGTCATGAGCTGAAGACTCCGATTACAGTAATAAGAGCTGATGCTGATATATTACAGATGGATAATCCTGATAATGAATGGATTGAAGATATAAAGAAACAGGCAGAAAATCTTACAGCTATGACTAACAGTCTTGTATCACTTGCAAGAATGGATGAGCGCAACGGTCATATAAAACGTATTGCTTTTCCTGTTTCTGACCTTGCAGAAGAAGCTGTGCACTCTTATAACGCACTTGCACTTGATTCAGGTAAACACTTTACCTATGATATTACACCTGATCTTACATGCTGTGGTGACGCATCATCAGTATGGCAGTTATTTACAATTCTTCTTGATAATGCATTTAAATATTCATCAGTTAAAGGTAACATAGACTTTAAATTATCTTTCTCAGGAAACTATATTGTTTTAATCGTAAGCAATGATGTTGATAATATTGATAAGAATCTTACTGACAGAATGTTTGACAGATTCTACAGGGCTGATTCAACATCCGCTAAGATAACCGGCTATGGCCTTGGTCTTTCGATTGCAAAGGCTATTGTTTCCGAGCATAAAGGAAGTATTAAAGCTAAAATGGATTGTCCTCACAGAATTATTATTAATGCACAGCTTCATATTAAATAACACATATTGACCCAATATGTTATAATGAAAAAGAATTTTGTGTAATGCTGAATTCTTTTTTTGTAGAGTGGAAAATTAACATGAGGGGAGAAATATTTTATGGAACCAGATTACAATAACAACTATCATAACAGCTATCAAAGTGAGTTTAAGCCCAATGGATTTGATGACCTTCATCTTGATGATGAAGTATACGAGATTAAATCTGACAGAATTAATCCTGAAGATTTTTATCAACACAGTCAAAAGAAACGATATTCAGAAGTCAGTCTTAGAAACATGCCTGTTGTGCTTATTATAATCCTTGCCAATCTGCTTGCAGGCATTATGTGCATAATAGCAGGCAGTGATCATTTTGAAACAGGTGGACTTAATTACCAGTATATTCATAATAATAAAGAATATATAAGGCTTCTGACTTATATGTTCCTGCATGCTAATTTGCCACATTTTATTAATAATATGGTTGCTCTGTATCTGTTCGGTTCAAGACTTGAACCCCATGTCGGTTCTCTTCGTACTGCAATTATATATTTCGGTTCAGGACTTGCATCAGGCCTTGTATCTGTATATGTATCACACCTTATCAATCCCGATGTAATCCGCTTTGCTGCAGGTGCATCAGGTGCAATATTCGGTGTAATGTGTGCAACACTTTTTACTAATTTCAGTTCAAAAACTGATTCTAATAAGACTACTGTAATCGTATCTATTGCGTTAATTGTTGTATATGCTCTTATATCTAATGGTGCAAATGTAGATATCCTCGGTCATCTTGGTGGCGGAATAGCAGGTGGTATTCTTGTATTCATTCTGTACCATGACAGTTTAGATGATGCATTTTCAGGAACAATTTCAACACTCCTTGCTGTCATACTCACATTAATAATATGCTTTATCGGTGTGACAAGAGCAGGCATAGGTACTAAAGCCAGTGCAATGCAGGATTCCAGAATAGATACAGTAAAAGAACAACAGATATTTCAGGATGAATCTATAACATTTGGTGAATGTCTTGATAACAAATGTACAGACCCCGAATGGACTATTTTCAGTTCTGCTGATAATAAAAAGGTTGTAGAATTCAACGATAAAGTAGTATATAATAACATGAATTCTTCATTGAAGATTCAATTCACATATGATGAAGCCATCAGTTACTGGACAATTAACTATATGGGACTAAATGGTACTGCAATGGATAGTAATGGTGCAGCCCTGCTTCTTAATTATCTGTGCAGGGATTATTTAAATTAGGAGGCGATGTATAACATGTCGAAACTGTTTAATTCTGATGACGATGATCTTGGATATCTTGATGATTCTATTCATATTAACTGGAAAAAATTACTGCCTGCAATCA